>OLPD01000003.1_pt1 | contig 261013 bp, 304 predicted proteins | sample 1672111 | NCBI WGS metagenome assembly OLPD01 (sample SAMEA3136646, study PRJEB25190) | human gut metagenome
TCAAAAAGAAGTTGATTTTGATGGAACAATGACAGTAATGATTTGTACATTATAAGGCGGAAGCCTTATTTTTTTAACTTGATTTTTTAGGTTGTTTAAAGTATTCTAATTACTATATTATTTAATAAAATGAAATAGGTGATTTTATGAAAGAATGGTTGATTTTAGCGTTTATATTTTTTATAGGAAGTTTAGCTGGATGGCTTTTAGAACTTATTTTTCGTCGCTTTTTTTCAAAAGCAAATCCTTCAAGAAAATGGATCAATCCTGGTTTTTTAGTAGGACCTTATTTACCACTTTATGGTTTTAGTTTATGTGTCGTTTATTTACTGGCACATATTAATGTTTCATTTATTCATGGAGTGTATTTAAGAAAGACGGTACTTTTTTTACTAATGGCTTTATCGGTTACTTTAATTGAATATTTTGCAGGACTTATTTTTATCAAAGGAATGCATGTAAAGCTTTGGGATTATAGTGATGAAAAGTTTAATATTCAAGGAATCATTTGTCCTAAGTTTACTTTCTTTTGGTATTTATTAAGTGCGATTTATTATTTTTTAATTCATCCTAATATCATTCATTCAATTGAATGGCTTGCCGGAAATCTTTGGTTTTCATTCTTTGTAGGTTTATTTTATGGTGTCTTTTTAATTGATGTTGGATATTCTTTAAACATTTTAAACAATATCCAAAAATTTGCGAAAGAAAACGATATTATTGTCCAATATGAAGCGTTTAGAAAACATATCGGTGAGTTAAGAAATGAATTTAAAGAAAAAGAACGTTTTGTTTTCTCTATGAAATTGGATCATATTTCAATCAAAAAATCATTAAAAGCGTATTTTGATAAATACTATAAATAGGAGAATTGTATGGAATTAAAGAAAATAAGTGAAAATGATATTGAACAAGTAAGTCAACTTTATTACAGTGCTTTTCCTGAAGATGAAAGAGCACCATGGAAAGCTCTTATAGAAAAACACAATAAAGGTAAAGGAGAATTTTTATCAATCTATGATCAAAATAAATGGGTTGGGTTAACGTATGTCATTACCTATCAAAATTTATCCTATGTTTTGTATCTTGCTATTGATGAACTTCAAAGAGGTCATGGCTATGGAAGTAGTGTTTTACAAATATTGAAAAAGAGATATCCTCATACCATTATGTTATGTATTGAAGAAGTAGATGAAAAATATGATAACTACAAACAACGTGTTCATCGTAAAAACTTTTATTTAAGAAATGGACTTCAAGAAATGGGCTTTAAATATGTAGAAAAAGATGTTAAATATGAAATGCTTTATGTAGGAAAAAAATTATCAAGTAAAGTTTATGACGAATTGATGGTTGCTTATGCCGGACCTGTTTATCATAAATTTAGAGATTACCAGGCTGATGAATTGATTGACTAAACATCCATATGGATGTTTTTTTGCTTTAAGAGTATAATAAAGGTAATGATAGGAGGAAGAAAGAATGTTACATAAAAAATTAAAACCATTTCCTAAAGACTTTCTTTGGGGAGCAAGTACATCTGCTTATCAAGTAGAAGGAGCTAACTTATCACATGGAAAGGGCCCTTCGGTTCAAGATGTCAAAAAAGTACCAGAAGGGACATCTGATTTAACAGTATGCGCTGATTTTTATCATCGTTATAAAGAAGATATTGCTTTAATGGCTGAAATGGGCTTTAAAGTTTATCGTTTTTCTATTTCATGGTCAAGAATTTTACCTCAAGGAACAGGTGAAGTAAATCAAGAAGGAATTGATTTCTACAATAATGTTATTAATGAATGTTTAAAATATAATATTATTCCATTAGTGACAATGTTCCACTTCGATATGCCACAAGCCTTAGAAGAAAGAGGTGGCTGGGAAAAACGTGAATCTATTGATTGGTTTGTTAATTTTGCTAAAGTGATGTATGAAAATTTTGGTGATCGTGTTAAATACTGGCTTACGATCAATGAACAAAACGTTTTAATTTTATCAGGAGATATTATTGGAACAACAACCCTTACAGGACCAGAAAAATATAAATCTCTTTACCAACAAAATCATCATATGTTAGTAGCACAAGCAAAAGCAATGGCTTTATGCCATGAAATGGTAGAAGGTGGAAAAATTGGACCAGCACCAAATATTTCTCTTGCTTATCCAGCAAGTTGTAAACCTGAAGATCAATTAGCTGCTCAAAACTTAAATGCGATTCGTAACTGGCTTTACTTAGATATGGCTGTTTATGGAGAATATAATCATCTTGCATGGGCTTTTATGGAAAAAAGAAATGCAACTCCTCATATCGAAGAAGGAGATATGGAAATTCTAAAAAATGGGCATCCAGATTTCATTGGTTTCAACTATTATTCAACAGCAACTGTTGCTTGGTGTGATGAAAACCAAGAAGAAACATTTGGACATGATCAACAAAAAACACGTATGGAAGAAGGTGTTTATCTAGGAGCTGCCAATCCAAATCTTCCTCATACTGATTTTGGTTGGGAAATTGATCCATTTGGTTTTAGAGCAACTATTCGTGAAATGTATTCAAGATATCGTTTACCAATGATTGTTACAGAAAATGGGTTAGGTGCTTATGATAAATTAACTGAAGATGGAAAAATTCATGATCAATACAGAATTGAATATTTAAGAAAACATATTGAACAAATTCAATTAGCGATTACTGATGGTGCAGAAATGATGGGATATTGCCCATGGTCAGCAATTGATTTAATTTCTACTCATGAAGGTATGGTTAAACGTTATGGATTTATTTATGTAGATCGAGATGAATTTGATTTAAAAACATTAGATCGTTATAGAAAAGATTCATTCTATTGGTATAAAAAAGTTATTGCTTCTAATGGAGAAGACCTTAGTGATTAAATCTTTAAAGAAAAATCTTTAAAGATTTTTCTTTTGTTAATGACAAGTTCATTTTTTTAGGCTTTAATAGAGATGAGGTGTTAAAATGAAACCAAGTCAAAAAATTAAACAAAATGTTGTGAATCAAATAGCAAAAACTACTTTATATGAAAATGTCTCAGAATTAATGAAAATGCAACAAATTTATGAAGCAGGAATTAAAGAAATTCGTACAAAATTAGAAATATTAGATGCAGAATTTAAAGTAAAACATGATCATAATCCGATTCATCATATCGAATCTCGTTTAAAATCGCCAGAAAGTATTTTAAAAAAAGCTATTAATAAAGATATTCCTGTAACAGAACGTTCGTTAGAAGAAAATATTCATGATATTGCGGGAGTTCGTGTTATTTGTAATTATGTAGATGATGTTTATAAGGTAGCACAATTACTTACAGATCAAGATGATATCCGTTTAGTTGAAGTAAAAGATTATATTGCAAATCCAAAAGAAAGTGGTTATATGTCTTTACATCTTGTTTTAGAAGTACCAATTTTCTTATCAGAAGGATCTAAACCAATTCATGTTGAAGTACAGCTTCGTACAATTGCGATGGATTTCTGGGCTTCTTTGGAACATAAACTTAAATATAAAACAGATAATAATGTTCCTGAAGATATTAAAGAAGAATTACAAGAATGTGCAAAAACAATTTCTGAACTTGATTTAAAAATGCAAAATATCCATAATCGTTTAAATAAAAAACGTGTGTAAAAAAAGATATCGCAATTGCGATATCTTTTAACTATGTTCTTTTTTTAATTTGTTCATCAAAATAACCAGTGTTGGAATCAAAATAATGATAGCAGCAAACCAAGCAATAGGGTTGGCAAAACAAATGGCATTATAACCAAACTTACCAACGAGGGCAAAGGCAACAAAAGCTCTTGCCACTAATTCAGCACCCCCAGCAAGCATCGTAAGTGCGGATTTTCCTAAACCTTGAATGGTGTTTCTTGAAACAAATAGAATACCTAAAACAAAATAGAAAATACTATTGCAAATCAAGAATCTTTGAGCATCATTAATAACGCTTGTTTCATTACCGGCAACAAATAATAATGAAAGGTATTTTCCAAAGAAAATCATAAAGATACAAGCAACGATACCATAACCAATAACAAGGAGCATAGATTCTTTAATTCCTTTAAAAATACGCTCTATCTTTCCAGCACCTAAATTTTGTCCAGAGAAGGTAGCCATTGTAGAACCCATCATATCCATTGGTTGTGTAAAGAACATCGATAATTTTTGGGCAGCAGCAATAGCAGCAACTTTTGCTGAACCTAAAGTATTAACGGCACTTTGTAAGATAACAGCACCTACAGCCGTAATTGAATATTGTAAAGCCATTGGGACGGCAATATTAATAAGTTTTTTGATAATTGGAAAACTTATAGAACGTGCATGATGATCAAATCTTAAATTAGGATATTTTTTAGCCATATAAATAAAACATAAAACAGCTGAGATTCCTTGGGCAATCACTGTGGCAAGGGCAGCACCTCGAACACCCATATGAAAATTAATGATCATTGATAAATCTAAAACAACATTAAGTACCGATGATATAATTAAGAAAATAAGAGGTGTTTTACTATCTCCTAAAGCACGTGAAACACTTGCTAAAAAGTTATAAGCAATGGTACATGTTAAACCATAAAAAATAATTGAAATATAATCATAAGATTGTTTAAAAATATTAGCAGGTGTTTGCATCCATTGAAGTAATGTTTCCGTTGTAAAATGTGTTAAGACAGTAAGTACAATTGAAAAGAAGATACATAAGTAAAATGCATTCATAATGGTTTGAAGCATTCTTTTTTCTTCTCTAGCACCAAAAGCTTGCGCAATAGGAATCCCAAAACCAGCAGCAAGTCCTAAAACAAATCCAATAATTAAAAAGTTTAATGAACCAGTTGAACCAACAGCAGCAAGAGCATCTACGCCGACAAATCTTCCTACAATCATTGTGTCAACGACGTTATAAAGTTGTTGGAAAATAGCTCCCCCAATTAAAGGAATACAAAATGAAATAATCAGTTTTAATGTATTTCCATGTGTTAAATCTTTTTCCATCTAATCCCTCCCTAAATCCTGTTTTCTTATTATAGCATAGAAAAGGAGTGAAAGATTTTTAAATTATGAAAAAAGTGTCCTCTATTTTATAGAAAATATTTTTTTACTTGAATAAGGAAAAAGGAAAGAAGAGAAAAAATATAAATCGGAATCATTTGAAAAAGGGATACTTTTTCAATACTTTGCACTATGTTTTTTTACTTGAAAATCATATAATCCTTCTAAAGAACTTTCACATTCTTTTAAGATATCTTGACTACTTTTTTGATAAAACATCACGGTTCCTCCTTTGAATAAAAAAAGACAAAACTCATTAAAGATGAAATCCTTAACGAGTCTTGTCTTTAAGATGTACCAGAATAGAAAAACTATTCGCGTTTGTTGATATCATCACACAGATTATGAGACTCTTCCCTCATTGATTTCATTTTAACAACGATTCTATAAAAATAATGTCGATTTATAAAATCTTAATAATTTTATTTTTGTTAAGCTATGATATAATGACAAAGAAAAAGGAGAAGAATATGACATTAGCACAATTAAGATACGTTATTACAGTTTCTCAAATAGGAACACTTTCAGAGGCTGCTAAACGTTTATATATATCACAACCAAGTTTAACAAATGCAATCAAAGAATTAGAAAAAGAATTAGGTATTACGATTTTTATTCGTACCAATAAAGGAGTTATTTTATCAAGACAGGGAGAAGAATTTTTAGGTTATGCAAGACAAGTGATTGAACAAACAAACTTGATCGAAGAAAAGTATTTACAGGATCATAATATTAAACATGAATTTTGTATCTCAACGCAACATTATTCTTTTGCCGTAGAAGCTTTTGTTTCTTTGATTAAAGAATATGGTGGGAAGGAATATGATTTCAGGATTCGAGAAACACAAACTTATGAAATTATTGAAGATGTTGCCAAACTTAAAAGTGAAATTGGGGTTCTTTATCTTAATTCATTTAATGAAGTTGTTTTAAAGAAAACGTTGAAAGAAAATGACTTAACATTTCATCGTCTATTTATCGCAAAACCTCATGTTTTTCTTGGAAAAGATAATCCCCTCGCAAATAAAAATAAAGTATCTTTAGAGGATTTAAAAGAATATCCACGTTTATCTTATGAACAAGGAGAACATAATTCTTTTTATTTTTCTGAGGAAATACTGAGTACTTTAGAAAGCCAAAAAGAAATTAAAGTATGTGATCGTGCAACACTCTTTAATTTATTAATAGGTCTTAATGGCTATACAATTTGTAGTGGAGTCATTAATGAACAGCTTAATGGAAAAGATATCATTGCGGTTCCTTTAGATGTGAATGATTTTATGGAAATAGGATATATTACACATAATAAAGCTATTCTAAGTCGTTTTGGACAACTTTATATTGATATCTTAAAAGAGTATACAAAAAAGGATTCGTAAGGAATCCTTTTAGTTTGCACGTGTTTTGCTAAAGTAAAGAAGATCGGTTGCTTGCATGTTGTTTTCATAGATTTCTTGAGGATAATAATCAATGAAAAAGTTTTCAATTTTATGACTATAATGATAACCAAGCTTTGTATAAATAAGCATGTTTGTCATTGAACTATTGGCGGTACCAATTAAAAAAGTTGTTTTGTTTTGATAAAGATTTTCAATATATTGAAGTAAGGATTTTCCATATCCACGTCCTCGATTATTTTCTAAAGTAAGTAAGTTTTTAATTTCAAGGGTAGTATCATTGATTTCTTTAACAACAATAAAAGCAAGAGGTGTTTGTTTTTCAAAGTAAGCAAATAATCTTCCATCTCTTAAATAATTTTCAACAAGATTAATATTAGGATCACTTTCGCATAATAAAGATGCATAATCTAATTTATTTTCAGTAATTTCTTCAATCATGTTTTATTCCTCCAATAGAAGTATTTTAACATATTTTAGAATATGTTAAAATAAGTTGAGGTGAATTTCATGAATCATAAATTAAATAAGAAAAAAGTAGCATTTGTTATTATAATAGCTGTACTTATTATTTCTTTAGGTGTTTTTCTTTTTAATAATGTAAATCAATCTACAAAAAAAGAAACACCTAAAAATGTACAAGAAAAAACAGTACAAAAAGAAGAGAAAAAGAAAGAAGAAGCTGAAGTGAATTTTACTATTTCTTTTGCTGGAGATTGTACACTTGGAAACTATGCCGGACAAGCTTATGATGGATCGTTTAATCAAGAATATAAAAGACAAGAAAGTGATCCTACATATTTTTTAAAGAAAGTAAAAGAAGTCTTTGAAAAAGATGATTTGACAGTTGTTAATCTAGAAGGACCTCTTACAACAGCAAGTAATCATCTTGAAAAAGAATTTCCTTTTAGTGGAGCTCCTGAATATACAAAAATATTGACTTCTTCATCAGTAGAAGCAGTTACCCTCGCCAATAATCATAGTGAAGATTATTATGAAGCAGGTCTTCAAGATACAAAAAAATATTTAGATGAAGCTTCTATTGGTCATTTTGGTTATGATGATTCTTATATAAAAGAAATCAAAGGCATCAAGTGTGGATTTCTTGGTTATCGTTCACTTTCAGTATCTATGAATAATGAAAGTGGTCATCAAAAAATTCAAAATGCGATCAATCATTTAAAAAATGAGGAACAATGCCAACTTGTTTTCGTTTATTATCATTGGGGTATTGAAAGACAATATCAAGCCAATGAGGATCAAAGATCACTGGCTAAGTTTACCATTGATGCTGGAGCAGATGCTGTCATTGGTTCACATCCTCATGTTGTTCAAGGAACAGAAACCTACAATGGAAAACCTATTGTTTATTCATTAGGTAATTTCTGTTTTGGTGGTAATCGTAATCCAAGTGATACAGACACAATGATTTATCAACTCTCTTATTCTTTTAAAGGAACGACACAAACAGGATATCAAGTACAAATTATTCCATGTTCTTTAACTTCATCAAGAGGAAGAAACGATTATCAACCTTATATTTTAAAAGATGAACAAGCAAGTAGAGTCATGGAAAAGATTAAGAAATATAGTTATTAAGAGGGTAAAAATGAATACTTTTCTAGAATTAATTCATAGTAGACATAGTTTTCGTGGAGAATATCAAGCAGTTCCAGTAAAAAGAGAGGATCTTATCAAAATAATGCAAGCAGGAATCGACGCTCCTTCTGGATGTAATAAACAAACAACAAGTTTTATTGCGATTGATGATCCACATATTTTAAAACAATTACTCAATGTTATAGATCCGCCAATAGGACAAAGTGCTCTTGCTGCCATTTGTGTTCTCACTCAACGTATCTATGCATATCGTGATAAATGTTTTGCCATACAGGATTATTCAGCAGCGATTGAAAATATGTTACTAGCAATCATTGCTTTAGGATATCAAAGCTGTTGGTATGAAGGGCATATTACTGATGAAGATCAAATCGGTAAAAAAATGGCACATATATTAAATGTACCAGATGATTATGAATTGGTATGCTTTTTGCCAATTGGCATTCCAAAAGAGAAAAATATTATAAAAACAAAAAAGAAATCATTTGATGAGCGTGCTTGGTTTAATGGTTTTAAGAACTCTAAATAAAAAGAAATGGGAAATTTTTTCTCATTTCTTTCTTTTTTCTACCTTTATATTACCACAAAATGGGCTTTTTTTCAAGACTAGTCATTTCTGTAAAAGTCTTGTATTAAATATATGGAGGTAATTTTATGGAACAAAATATGACAGCATTAGTAAGTTTGTTTGCAAGAGCATATCATCAAAAAAATAAGGATATTAAAATTTTTGATGATCTTCTTTCAACAAAATTAATTACAGAAAAAGAGTATGAAATGATTGGGTTAAATATGTCACAGGGAATTTCATTTTTTAATCCCACTTTTAAAGGAAGTAAAGAAGAAGCTTTAAAATGGATTGTTGATCATCAACTATCACCTTCTGTTTTAGTAAGAAGTGCTTTTTGTAAAGAAGCAATTGAAGAGATGAAAGAAAAGGGATGTCAACAATATTTAGATTTTGCATCGGGTTATGATTCGTTTGCATATTATTATCAAAATCAAATGCATGTTTTTGAAATTGATAAAAAAGAAGTAATTGAAGATAAAAGACAAAGATGTAAAGATGTTGATATTGAAAATATTCAATTCTTATCAATTGATTTAAGTCAAGAAAATTGGATTAATACTTTATTACAAGGTGATTATCAAGAAGACCAGCTTTCAATCAGTAGTATGTTAGGACTAAGCTATTATCTTACAAAAGATGAATTTAAAAAGATGTTAAAACAATTATCTAAATATCTCTTAAAAGGAAGTCGTCTTGTTTTTGATTACCCAAGTATTCAAGAAAGTAAAGAAACAAAAATCAATGAAATGTTGGCAAAAGAAGCTGATGAATCAATGAAAGCAAAATACAGTTTTGCTGAACTTAAAGAGATATTAAATCAATGTCATCTCACAATTATTCAACATGAAAACCATCAAACAGTAACAGAAAAATACATATCTAATTATAATGTCTATTATAAAGATGATCCCATAAAAGCACCTGAAGGTGTTTGTTATTGTGTGGTAGAGAAATAATTAAAATATGATAAAATAGGATTGCAAAGATAAAAACGCAATGTACAAATTGTACTAGAGCTGGTAGGTAGCCCAGCCGTCTATTTTAATAGGTAAGTAACCTGCCCCCTCCGGGTTGTCCATTCTTTGTTTATTTATATAAAGGAGGGTAACCATGGACAAGACAAGTTGTAAATTAACTGTATTTTTTGAAAATCCTTTTTGGGTAGGAGTTTTGGAGTGCAATGAAGATGGAAAATTAACTGTATACAAACTAACATTTTATAAAGAACCTAAGGATTATGAAATAAGGAATTTTATTTTAAAAAAGTATAATCAATTAAACTTTAGTCCAGCTGTTGAAAATGTTGTAATTGAAAAACAGAAAAATTATAAAAAAAGACAACGTGATGTTAGAAAACAAGTCCAATTACAAGGAGTTGGAACAAAATCTCAACAGGCATTAAAATTACAACATGATCAAAGCAAATCAGAGCACATATTACAAAATAAAAAACAAAAAGAATTAGATAAAATGCGTTTGTTTGCTTTGAAACAACAAAAGAAAAAAGAAAAACATAAGGGACATTAAAGTTTCTTAGTTTTTCTTTTTTTGTTTGTGCTAAAATGGATTTGTATTAAAAATTCTATTGAATAAAGAATTGGAAGGAATGTTAATAGATATCCAAAGTAAAATTATTAAAAAGTTGAAGACTTAACAATGAATGTACTTTGAAAGAAAAATGGGTTGTTGTCCCTCTAAATAAGTCATATACAAAAGAAGAAATAAAAAAGCAAGTTGAATTTCAAGAAAAATATTTCAAATCAGAAATTATTATGTAAAAAGGAGTGTAATAGATGATTTTATGTTATTCAGGAACAGGAAATAGTCGCTATATAGCACAAAGAATTGCAGATGAATTGCAAGATAATATAATAGATTTAAATGAAAAAATAAAAACGAATAATTATTCGTCAATAGAAACAGGAGACGATGTTATCCTTGTTGTTCCAACTTATGCTTGGCGTATTCCAAAAATTGTTTCCAATTGGCTTTATAAAACTAAATTCATTGGTGCAAAACGTATTTGGTTTGTTATGAATTGTGGTAGTGAGATAGGGAATGCTACAAAGTATAACTTAATGCTTGCAAATGATAAACATTTAGACTATATGGGAACAAAACAAATCCTTATGCCGGAAAACTATATTGCGATGTTTAATGCTCCACAATTAGAAGAGGCAAAAGAAATCGTAGAAAAAGCAGAAATAAATATAAAGGAAACTGTTAAATATATTAGAGAAGGAAAAGTTTTTTTGAAACCACGTCATAATCTTTATGATCGTTTGATGAGCGGACTTGTTAATCCTCTTTTTTATCATTTCTTTGTTAAAGCAGCTGCTTTTAAAGTCAAGGATACATGTACTGGTTGCAATCAATGTGTTAAGAAATGTCCAATGAATAATATTCAACTTATTGATGGAAAACCTGTTTGGGGAAAGAATTGTACACACTGTATGGCTTGTATTTGTTATTGTCCGCAAGAGGCAATTGAATATGGAAAGAAAAGTGTTGGCAAAACGCGTTATCGTTTTGAACAATTGAAGATTAAATAATTTAAATGAGCTAAAGAGTATTCTTTAAGCTTTTTTAATTTACAAATGTTATAAAATTATATGTCAAGCTATCTATGTTAAAACATGTGTAGATATAAATAAGTTGTTATGAAAAAAAATAAAAATTGTGAAAAATAAAGGGAATAAATAATTATATTGTTATTTATTTTTATAACGATTCTTTTCTTTAATGGTGAAAGCTTTTAGATGAAAGATGGTCTTATATTCCTTCCTAGGCAATCAAAATAGCCTTCATAATATGTTTTATTTAGCGGGTTTTATTGATTATATTTGCTTATAAATTACAAAAGAAATTGAAAGTCTCGTTAATGGAGTAGAAAAAGAAAAGTATAGCACTTATTTCTGTTGTATTGACAACGGGAATTGCTTTAGAAATAGGTAAAAGTTATATAATGTACAGTCTTGATTTTGATGAAAAGGTAGAAAAATATGATCAACATATTGTACTCTATGTAGATAATATTTTTGTAAGGCCATGTTTTTGCTATCCACATTATCAATATGAAGAAAATATCTTGCTTAAAAAGAAATTTAAATAAAAAAGAATTAAAAGATGCTATTCAAAAATATGGAGATCCAGATGATTCTTATCAAGAATGAAATAAAAAGGAATAAAATATGAAGACATATCTTTAACGATCACTCAAGAAATTGTTTTAAAGATGATGGAAAAGACCGTGGACGAAATGGGAAAAGCGTTATTTCCAAACTTGCCTGAAGAAAGACCATGGATGATTTTGGCAATGAAGAAGTTAAGTGTTTATCCCAAAAGTGTGCTGTTTTATATGAGGTTTTGGAAGAAACTCTTAAAATATTATCTTATAGAGGCTACGTTTGTAGTCTTTATTTATATGTTAAAATAGAGCTAGATAAGGAGTGGTTATATGAAAAGATATATGGCTTTGCTTAGAGGAATTAATATCAGTGGTAAAAATAAAGTAGTGATGGCAGAGTTAAAAAAAGAGTTTGAAAGTTTAAAGTTTGAAGATGTTAAAACTTATTTAAATAGTGGAAATGTTATTTTTTCAAGTCGAGAAAATATTGAAAAGATTACAAAACAAATTGAGGAGATGTTAAAGAAAAACTATGATTTTAAAATACCTGTTTTTGTTTTAGAACAAGGTAAGCTAAAAGTTATTTTAGAACATGCACCAATTTGGTGGGGCAGTGATGATAAAATAATCTATGATAATTTAATATTTATGATTCCTCCAGTCACTTTTAAAGAAGTTTTTGAAGAAATTGGTGAAGCTAAAGAAGGATTGGAAAAAATTCAAAATTATAAAGATGTTATTTTTTGGTCATTTAGTCGAAAAGATTATCAAAAAACAAACTGGTGGTCTAAAACAACAAATACAAATGTTAGTAAAAAGTTAACAATTAGAACGGCTAACACGGTTAGAAAAATTGTTAGAATGTAAACAAATATAATTGATACGTTATTTATAAAAATAGTATCTTTTTGTTTAAAAATGGCTTTAACTAATTCAATTAGTTATAATACTAATATAGTTGGTTGAGGAGGATGCCATGACTGAAACAAGGATTATAGAAGTAGCTATAGAAATTATCAATCAAGAGGGGTTTGCCAATTTATCTTAGTGGCTAAAAAATTAAAAATAAAATCTCCATCTTTATATAATCGTATTTCTAATTTGGAAGATTTAAAAAATAAAATTAGTCTCTATGGTTGGAAACAATTAGAAGAAAAAATGTTTCTTTCTATTATTGAGGAAAATGGCTATGAAGCCATAAAAAGTATGGCATATGCTTTTTATGATTATGCAACAGAAAATAAAGGAATTTTCGAAGCCATGCTTTGTTACAATAAATATATGATAGAAGAGGGAAATCAAGTAACACATAATACTTTTGATATACTTTTTAAAATACTTAGGAAGCAAAATTTAAGTGATGAAACGATAAACCATTTTATTAGAACACTTAGAGGTTTTTTAGAAGGCTATGTTCTACTTGTGAATCACCAAGCTTTTGGACATCCTCTTTCTATTCAAAAAAGTTTTGATTTTTCATTAAACATTTTAATCAATGGTGTGAAAAATATGGAGGGGAAATAGGTGGAAGAATACATAAATATCACTTTAGATAATATTGATCAAGAACATATTTGTTGTGCTATAAGTGATAAAAAACATTTTGAAGGTGTTTTTAATAAAAAGGAATGGTTAAAAAAGAGAATAACAGAAGGTCATGTTTTTAGAAAACTTAATGTTCAAGGAAAAGTATTTGTTGAATATGCACCTCTAGAAAAAGCATGGGTTCCTATCGAAGGTAATGGTTTTCTATATATTTATTGTTTATGGGTTTCGGGAAAATTTAAAGGTCATGGTTATGGTAAGCAATTATTGGAATATGTTATTAATGATGCTAAAAAGAAAGGAAAACAAGGTGTTTGTGTAATATCTTCTAAAAAGAAGAAATCTTATCTGGCAGATAAAAAATTCTTTTTAAAATATGGATTTGAAGTTGTTGATCAAATTGAAGATTATGAATTATTATCGTTATCTTTTAATCATCAAAAACCTTCTTTTTGTAAAAATGTTAAACAAATGATGATTGATTCAAATCATATAACAATATATTATTCACCACAATGTCCTTTTACATTAAATTGTATATACGAAATTAAAGAATACATGAAAGATTGTAATATACAAGTTGATTTTATTAAAGTTGATACTTTGGAAAAAGCAAAAAACATGCCATGTATTTTTAATAATTGGTCAGTTTTTAAAAATGGAAAATATGTTTCACATATTTTGTTAAATAAAAAAGGTTTTGAAAAATTATTAAATGATTAAAAAGAATGATAGATTGTTGGAAAATTGATTTTTAGGTAAAATAAAAAATATTTTGGTGTTGCTAAAAGAGACATTTTTTGATATTATGCAGTTAAGTTATACGACTGACGGAAGTGGAATAAACCACAGGGAGTATAATCGTGTAAAAGAGTCGACCGTCTGGGCTAATAATAGTCTGGATGAGTGGGCTCTTTTTTTGGTTGGTAGAGTAAAAAAACTAGTTTCACATATTGTCTTGTAATATAATGAAAGTGGTTAATAGAATCAATCAAAAAGAAAAAAAGAAAGGATGAACGACAATGTTAACTGATGTAGAAATTGCACAAAGTGCAAAGATGAAACCAATTGTTGAAGTTGCTCAAAAGGTTGGTTTAGATGAGGATGATCTAGAATTATATGGAAAATATAAAGCAAAGATTTCTCTTGAAGCTATTAAAAAACTAGATCAAAACGAAGATGGAAAATTGATCTTAGTAACAGCAATTAATCCAACACCTGCAGGTGAAGGAAAAACCACAACAATGATTGGATTATCACAAGCACTTAACAAATTAGGAAAGAAATCTGTAGTTGCAATGCGTGAGCCATCGCTAGGTCCATGTTTTGGAATCAAAGGTGGAGCTGCTGGTGGAGGATATGCGCAAGTTGTTCCAATGGAAGATATCAACCTTCATTTTACAGGAGATATTCATGCAATCACTGCTGCAAACAACTTAATTGCAGCGATGCTTGATAATTCCATTCATCAAGGAAATCCACTTAATATCGATGTAAGACAAATCGTTTGGAAACGTGTGGTCGATTTAAACGATCGTGCATTACGTCATACTGTTTGTGGACTCGGTGGTAAAGTAAACGGGGTTCCTCGTGAAGATGGATTTGATATTACCGTTGCTAGTGAAGTTATGGCAATTCTTTGTTTAGCGACTTCTTTAGAAGATTTAAAACAAAGAGCTGCAAAAATGATTGTCGCTTATACTTATGATGGAAAACCAGTTACTGTTGATGATATTGAAGCAACAGGAGCGGTAACACTTTTATTAAAAGATGCGATTAAACCAAATTTAGTTCAAACTTTAGATCACACACCAGTATTTGTTCATGGGGGTCCATTTGCAAATATTGCCCATGGATGTAACTCTGTTATGGCCACTCAACTTGCTATCAAGTTAGGGGATTATGCGATTACTGAAGCTGGATTTGGTGCTGATTTAGGAGCTGAAAAATTCTTAGATATTAAATGTCGTCAAGCAAATTTAAATCCTGAAGCAGTTGTTATTGTTGCAACTGTTCGAGCTTTAAAAATGCATGGTGGTGTTGCTAAAAAAGATTTAGGAAATGAAAATTTGGAAGCTTTAAAAGCTGGTTTAGGAAACTTAGAAAAGCATATTGAAAACATTGCAAAATTCGATTTACCTTGTATCGTTGCTATTAATGCTTTTCCAACAGACACAGAAGCGGAACTTCAATTATTAAATGAATGTTGCAAGAAACTTGGTGTTGAAGTAGCTATTAGTAAAGTTTGGGAAAAAGGTGCTGATGGTGGAATCGAACTTGCTGAAAAGTTATTAAATATTTTAGAAACAAAAGAAGCTAATTATCATCCACTTTATGATTTAGATTTATCAATTGAAGAAAAGATTGAAACAATTGTTAAAGAAATCTATGGTGGAGATGGTGTTGAATTTACAAAGAAAGCAAAAAATAAAATTAAAAAATATACAGAACAAGGATTAAGTCAATTACCAATTTGTGTTGCTAAAACACAATACTCATTATCTGACCAAGCTTCTTTACTTGGTCGACCAACAGGATTTACTGTTAAAATCAATGATATTATTCCATCTGCTGGAGCAGGATTCTTGGTTGCTATTTCTGGTGATATTATGCGTATGCCAGGACTTCCAAAACGTCCAGCCGCTGTCAATATGGATATTGATGAAGATGGAAAAATTATAGGATTATTCTAAAAAGGAGAGAAAGATGAAAGTTGCTATTATCATGGGTTCAACTTCTGATTTACCTAAAGTTGAACCAGCTATTTCGATTTTGAAAAATTATGGTGTTGAAGTGAATGTTCGTTGTTTATCTGCTCATAGAGCACATTTAGGACTTTCAAGTTTTATTAAAGAAACAGAAACGGATGGAACAGAAGTTATTATTACTGCTGCAGGAATGGCAGCTGCCCTTCCAGGTGTGGTGGCCAGCCAAACAGTGTTACCTGTTATTGGTGTTCCGATTGCAGGAAGTAATTTAGATGGAATGGATGCTTTATTATCCATTGTTCAAATGCCTTCGGGTATTCCAGTAGCGACTGTTGCTATTAATGGAAGTAAAAATGCAGCTTATTTAGCACTTCAAATTATGGCTATTAAACATAGTGAAATCAAAGAAGGGCTACTTAAAGAAAGAAAACAAATGGAAGCTGACGCAATGAAAGCTAACGATGAAGTCATAGAAAAATACAAATAGGGGGAAAAGAAAAATGGCAGAATTATTGTATGAAGGAAAAGCAAAACAAGTTTACAAAACTGAAAAGGAAGATGAATATTTAATTCATTATAAAGATGATGCAACAGCAGGAAATGGTGTTAAACATGATAAGTTTGAAGGTAAAGGTGTTTTAAATAATACAATCTCTTGTATTATCTTTGATATGTTAGAAGAAGCTGGAATCAAAACACACATGATTAAAAAATTAAATGAAAGAGATATCTTAGTTAAAAAAGTAGATATCTTCCCATTAGAAGTTATTATTAGAAATATTACAACTGGATCTTTCTGTAGAAGATTAGGAGCACCTGAAGGAATTGTTTTAGATGAACCAATCTTTGAAATGAGTTATAAAAATGATGAATATGGTGATCCATTAATCAATGATGATCACGCTGTTGCTTTAAAACTTGCAACAAGAGAAGAATTAGCATACATCAAAGAAACAACATTAAAAATCAATGAATTATTAAAAGAATTCTTCTTATCAATGAATTTAAAACTTGTTGATTTTAAAATTGAATTTGGTAAAACAGCTGATGGTACAATTTTATTAGCTGATGAAATTTCACCAGATTCATGTCGTTTATGGGATGTTGATACAAACCAAAAATATGATAAAGATGTATTTAGACAAGATATTGGAGATTTAATTGAAACTTATAAAGCAGTTCTAGCAAGAATGCAAAATAAATAATTAAGGAGAATAAAGATGGATTACAAAAAAGCTGGAGTCGATATTGAAGCAGGTTATAAATCAGTAGAATTAATGAAAGAACATGTTAAAAAAACAATGCGTCCTGAAGTCTTAGGAGGACTTGGTGGTTTTGCAGGTGCTTTTGATTTAAGCGGAATTAAAAATATGGAAGAACCGGTTTTATTATCAGGAACAGATGGTTGTGGAACAAAAGTAAAACTTGCTTTTGTAATGGATAAACACGATACAATTGGTATTGACGCTGTAGCGATGTGTGTCAATGATATTGCTTGTTCTGGAGGAGAACCACTTTTCTTCTTAGATTATATTGCTTGTGGTAAAAACTATCCTGAAAAGATTGCTTCAATTGTAAGTGGTGTTGCTGAAGGATGTTTACAATCTGAATGTGCTTTAGTTGGTGGTGAAACTGCTGAACATCCAGGTTTAATGCCTGAAGATGATTATGATTTAGCTGGTTTTGCTGTAGGTGTTGTTGATAAAAAAGATATTATTGATGGTTCAACAATTAAAGCAGGAGATACACTTATTGGTATTGCTTCAAGTGGTGTTCATTCAAATGGTTTTTCACTTGTTAGAAAAGTGTTTGAAATGACAAAAGAATCATTAGATGCATACTATGATGAATTAGGAAAAACTTTAGGAGAAGCTTTAATTGAACCAACACGTATTTATGTAAAAGCTTTAAAAAATGTAAAAAATGCGGGTGTTAGAATTAAAGGATGCTCTCATATTACAGGTGGAGGTTTCTTTGAAAATGTTCCAAGAATGCTTCCTGAAAATGTAAGAGCAGTTATTAAAAAAGATAGTTATCCAGTACCAGCTTTATTTGATTTAATTCAAAAAAATGGAAATATTGAAGAACATATGATGTATAACACATTCAATATGGGTCTTGGTATGGTAATTGCAGTTAATCCAAAAGATGTTGATGCAACAATGAAAGCTATTGAAGATGCAGGAGACAAATGCTATGTTGTTGGAAATATCGTTGAAGGAGATAAGGGCGTGGATCTATGCTAAAATTTGCGGTCTTTGTTTCTGGTGGAGGAACAGATTTACAATCTATTATTGATGCCAAAAACGAAGGAAAGATCAATGGCGAAATCGCTCTTGTTCTTTCTAATCGTCAAAAGGCTTATGGCTTACAAAGAGCTAAAGATGCTGGGATTGAAACAGCGGTTGTCAAAAAAGATGATGCTTTGATTGTAAAGATGTTAAAAGAAAGAAATATTGATTTTATTGTCTTAGCGGGTTATCTAGCAATTTTAACGGATGAGTTAATTGATGCATATCCAAATAAAATTATGAACATTCATCCTTCCCTTATTCCTTCTTTTTGTGGACCAGGAATGTATGGAATGCATGTTCATGAAGCTGTATTACAACGTGGTGCAAAGGTTTCGGGGGCAACTGTGCACTTTGTTTCAAATATTGTCGATGGGGGACCGATTATTAAACAAGTTGCTTGTGATATATCGGATTTAGATACAGCGAATGATATTCAAAAAAGGGTGTTAGAGATTGAACATAAATTATTACCTGAAGTTGTAGGGTTATATTGTGATAATAAGATAAAAATTATTGATGGAAAGGCAAAGGTAATTTAAATGAAAAGAGCTTTAATTTCAGTTACAAATAAAGATGGGGTTGTTGATTTTGCTAAAGGATTAGTAGAATTAGGTTTTGAAATTGTATCAACAGGAGGTACAATGAAAGTTTTACAAGAAAATGGGGTTTCTTGTATTGCAATTGATGATGTGACAGGATTTCCTGAAATGTTAGATGGACGTGTTAAAACACTTCATCCAATGGTACATGGAGGACTTTTATATCGTCGAGATTTACCTAGTCATGTTGAAACAATTAAAAAACACGGCATTCATCCAATTGATTTAGTATGTGTCAACTTATATGAATTTGAAAAAGCTTTAAAAGCTGGTAAAGATTTACCAGATATGATTGAAAATATTGATATTGGTGGACCATCAATGATTCGTTCAGCAGCTAAAAACTTTAAAGATGTTTTAATTGTTACAGATCCAAAAGATTATGACAATGTTTTAGATGCGATTAAAAATGATACAACTGATTTTGATTTCAGAATGAATCTTGCTTATAAAGCATTCTCTATGACAGGTGCTTATGATGCAATGATTTCAAGATACTTTGCAGATCAAGTTGGAGATCAATTCCCAGATACATTAAATCTTTCATTAAAGAAAGTAGAACATTTACGTTATGGTGAAAACTCTCAACAAGCAGCTAATAAATATGAAGATAGCTATGTTCAAAAATCTTTATTAGATTATGAACAACTTCATGGTAAAGAAATTTCATTTAACAATGTAAACGATTTGTATGGAGCTGTTGCACTTGTTAGAGAATTTGGAGATCAAATCGTTACAGCAGCTATCAAACATTCAACTCCTTGTGGTGTTGCTATTGGAAATACAGGTTATGATTCTTATATGAAAGCCTATGAAGCTGATCCTCAATCTATCTTTGGTGGAATCGTTGCTGTTAACTATAAAATCGATAAAGCAACAGCTGAACAAATGCATAAGATTTTCTTAGAAATCGTAGCTGCACCAGATTTTGATGATGATGCTTTAGAAATCTTAAAGAAAAAGAAAAACTTACGTATTTTAAAACTTAAAAACTTAGATGCACGTGGTGCTAAATATGATATTAAATATCTTGAAGGAAAAGTATTAGTTCAAGAATTAAATACAAAAATGATTGATGAAATGAAAGTTGTGACAAATGCACAACCTACAAAAGAACAACTTACAGATATGGAATTTGGTATGAAAGTTGTTAAATATGTAAAATCAAATGCGATCTGTATTGTTAAAAATGGTGTAACACTTGCTATTGGTGGAGGACAAACATCAAGAGTATGGGCTTTAGAAAATGCTATTCATAATAATCCAGATAAAGATTTCAATGGTTCAGTACTTGCTTCAGATGCTTTCTTCCCATTCAATGACTGTGTTCAAGTGGCTGCAGATGCAGGTGTTCAAGCAATTATTCAACCAGGTGGTTCAATTAGAGATCAAGATTCAATTGATTTATGTAATGAAAAAAATATCCCTATGGTATTTAGCGGATATAGACACTTTAGACACTAGGAGGCTTATATGAAAGTTCTTGTAATCGGTAGTGGTGGTCGTGAACATGCGATTGCTTATAAATTAAAACAAAGTCCAAAAGTAACTGAACTTTATGCAATACCAGGAAATCCTGGTATTGCAAGTTTAGGTACATGTGTACCTGGTTCAGTAGAAGATAATGAATTTATTGTTGATTTTATTAAAAAAAATCAAATTGATTTAACTGTCATCGGTCCAGAAGTTCCTTTATGTAAAGGGCTTGCTGATGATATTGAAAAAGCGGGTTATAAAGCTTTTGGTCCTCAAAAAAAGGCGGCAACTTTAGAAGGAAGCAAAGCTTACTCTAAAGATTTTATGGTCAGACATCATATTCCTACAGCAAAATATGTCGAAGTCACAGACTTTGAAAAAGCTTGTAAAGAAGTTGATCATTTTGATTTTCCATTAGTTATCAAAGCAGATGGTTTAGCTGCTGGAAAAGGTGTTGTCATTGTTGAAAATAAAGAAGATGCCATATCTACTTTAAAAGACATGATGGTTGATGGTGCTTTAGATGGTGCCGGAAGTAAAGTTGTATTAGAAGAATTCTTAACAGGATTTGAATGTTCTTTACTTTGTTTTACTGATGGTAAAACAATTGTACCAATGGTTTCAGCAAAAGATCATAAACAAATCTTTGATGGAAATAAAGGACCTAATACAGGTGGTATGGGAACTGTTTCTCCAAATCCATTTTTACCAGAAGGTATGGACGAAGTCTTAAAAAAAGATATTCTTGATCCATTTATGCAAGGACTTAAAGAAGATCAAATGGACTATCGTGGAGTTGTTTTCATTGGTTTAATGATTGAAAATAATCAAGCGAAAGTACTTGAATTTAATGTCCGTTTTGGTGATCCTGAAACACAATCAATCCTTCTTCGTTTAGAAAGTGATCTTTATGAAATCATGGATGCTTGTGCGACTTATACTTTAGATCAAGTAGATGTCAAATGGTCAGATGACCACGTGGCTTGTCTTGTTCTAGCAAGTGGTGGATATCCAGGTAAATATGAAAAAGGAATTGAAATTAAAAATATTGACAAAGTAAGTGATGATATTGTTGTTTTCCATGCGGGAACAGCTTTAAAAGATGGTAAACTTGTCACAAATGGTGGACGTGTTTTAAATGTGTGTGCAAGAGGAGCAAATTTACAAGAAGCACTTGCGAAAGTCTATGAAACTGCTACAATTATTACATTCGATGGTATGTACTATCGTCATGATATTGGACTTAGATAGGAGAGAACTCTATGACAAATGTAAGAAGAATTTATGTAGAAAAAAGAAAAGAATACGCAACAGAAGCGCATGAAATTCAAACCAACCTCGTTGAACAATTAGGTTTAACGATTCATTCACTTCGTATTGTTCATCGTTATGATGTACAAGGAATTAGTGAAGAAATCTTACAACAAGGAATTAATACAATTCTTGCTGAACCAATGGTGGATCATGTTTATGATGAAACATTTCCAATGAGTGAAAAAGAATCTGTTTTCGCAATTGAATTTTTACCAGGTCAATATGATCAACGTGCTGATTCATGCGAACAATGTTTCCAAATTCTAACAGGAACATCTTCAACAAAAGTAAGATGTGCCAAACTTATTGTAGTAGACATTGATAAAAATGAAGATGTTTTAAATCAAATCAAACATTATTTAATTAACCCTGTTGATCAAAGAATTGCTTCTTTAGAAAAACCAGAACATTTAAATGATGAAACACCTGATATTAAATCTGTACCAACTTTAACTGGATTTAATGATTTAGATGAAACAGGATTAAATCAATTCTTAAAAGATAATGGAATGGCTATGAATCTTGATGATTTAAAAGTAACACAAGATTACTTTAAAAATGAAGAACATAGAGATCCTACTGAAACAGAAATTAAAGTATTAGATACATATTGGTCAGATCACTGTCGTCATACAACATTTGCGACAGTTATTACAGATATTGATATTCAAAATGGTGCTTTTAAAGAAATCTTAGAAAAAGATATTGAAAGCTATAAAACAAGTAGACATGCAGTTTATGGGGTAAATACAACAAGACCTCTTACTTTAATGGATCTTGCAACTATTTCAATGAAAGAACTTCGTAAAAAAGGATATCTTGATGATATGGAAGTTTCTGAAGAAATTAATGCATGTTCTATTGAAATCACTGTTCATACAAATCAAGGAGATGAACAATGGTTATTAATGTTTAAAAATGAAACACATAACCATCCTACAGAAATCGAACCATTTGGGGGAGCTGCTACATGTTTAGGTGGAGCTATTCGTGACCCACTTTCAGGACGTGCTTATGTTTACCAATCAATGCGTATTACTGGAGCAGGTGATCCAAGAAAAACATTGGCAGAAACAACGCCAGGTAAATTACCACAAAGAAAAATTTGTCAAGAAGCCGCTCATGGTTTTTCAAGTTATGGTAACCAAATCGGTTTAACAACAGGTTATGTTCATGAAATATACGATGAAGGTTATATCGCTAAACGTATGGAAGTAGGAGCTGTTGTGGCTGCTGCACCAAAAGAACAAGTAAAACGTTTAGAACCACAAAATGGACAAATCGTCTTATTAATTGGGGGACGCACAGGACGTGATGGTATCGGTGGTGCTACCGGTTCTTCAAAATCACATGACGTAAAATCTATTGAAACAGCAGGTGCTGAAGTTCAAAAAGGAAATCCTGTTGAAGAAAGAAAAATTCAAAGATTATTTAGAAATAAAGCGGTCTCAGAAAAAGTTGTTAGATGTAATGACTTTGGAGCTGGTGGAGTTTGTGTTGCCGTTGGTGAACTGGCTCCAGGGCTTGATATTGATTTAGATGCTGTTTTGAAAAAATATGATGGTTTAACAGGTACAGAACTTGCTATTAGTGAATCACAAGAACGTATGGCCATTGTTGTCAATGACTATGATGTTGATTTCATTAAAGAAGAATGTACAAAAGAAAACTTAGAAGTTGTTCAAGTGGCAACTGTTACAGATACAAATCGTTTAGTAATGAAGCACATGGGTAAAGATATTGTTAATATTTCTCGTGATTTCTTAGATGCTGCAGGGGCAAAACGTTATCAAAATATTGAAGTTGAATTACCAAACTTTGAAAGTACACCTTTTGATGAAGAAGAAAGAAATGATTTTGTTGGTACAACAAAAGAAGTATTATCAAGATTATCTGTTGCTTCACAAAAAGGTCTTGTTGAAAGATTTGACTCATCTATTGGAAATGGTACAGTTTTATCTCCTTATGGTGGACGTACATATCACACAGAAACAGAAGGTATGGCTGCTTTAATTCCTGTTTTAGGAAAAGAAACAACAACTGCTTCATTAATGGCTTATGGGTATAATCCTAAGATTTCTAAATGGTCACCATATCATGGAGCTATGTATGCTGTTGTTGAAAGTGTTGCTAAGATCGTTGCCATGGGTGGAAACTATCATACAATTCGTTTTTCATTCCAAGAATATTTTGAAAAATTATTAGATGATCCAAAACGTTGGGGTAAACCATTAGCTGCTTTACTTGGAGCTAATCGTGTTCAACAAGAATTAAAACTTCCATCAATTGGTGGTAAAGATTCAATGTCAGGAACATTTGAAAATATTTCAGTTCCACCAACACTTGTTTCTTTTGCTATTACAGCAAGTGATGTTCATGATGTTATGACACCAGAAGCAAAAGAAGCAGGACATATTTTAGCGGAAGTTCAAATTAAAAAAGATCAATTTAGAGTCTTTGATTTTGATCATTTACAAAAACAATATGATGCTATTCAAGATTTAATGAAACAAAAGAAAATTTATTCTGCATATACAGTTAAAGATGGTGGTGTACTCGAAGCTGTTTGTAAAATGGCTTTTGGTAATGGTTTAGGAGCTGCTTTCAATACAGATCATACTCTTGCTTCTTATGTTGAAAAGAATTATGGAAATATTATTGTTGAAGTGAAATCTGAAAAAGATTTAGTAGGTTTAGATTATAGAGTAGTGGCTACTTTAAATGATAGTGAAAAATTCTCTTATGGAATGGATACAATTTCTATTCAAGAAGCTTACGCAATCAATAAAGCACCATTAGAAAGTGTTTATCCAACAAGAGAAAAAGCACCTACACAAGAAATTAAAGTTGCTGAATGTAAAACAAGATCAACTTTAAAAGCAAAACAATATATTGAAACACCTTTAGTTGTTATTCCAGTATTCCCAGGAACAAACTGTGAATATGATTCAAAACGTGCTTTTGAAAAAGCAGGGGCAAAGGTTGAACTTGTCTTAATTAGAAATAAAACAGAAGAAATGTTAAAAACATCGATTGATGAATTGGAAAATGCTATCAAACGTGCTAATATTGTGATGCTACCAGGAGGATTCTCTGCTGGTGATGAACCTGAAGGTTCAGGTAAATTTATTGCAACAGTTTTAAGAAATCCAAGATTAAAAGCAGCAATTAGTGATTTATTAGATAATAGAGATGGTTTAATGATTGGTATTTGTAATGGATTCCAAGCACTTATTAAATTAGGATTACTTCCATATGGTGAAATTAGAGATATGTCGGAAAATGACGCTACTCTTACATTCAATACGATTGGTCGTCACTTATCTCAATTTGTAGATACACGTATTGGTTCTGTTAAATCACCATGGCTTGCTAATGTTAATGTGGGGGATGTTCATGTTATTCCTATTTCTCATGGAGAAGGACGTTTTGTTGCTCCTAAAGAAGTTATTGATGAATTATTCGCTAATGGACAAGTATTCTCTCAATATGTTGATCCTAATCGTAAAGTCACAATGCAAACACCATACAATCCTAATGGTTCAATGTATGCTATTGAAGGTATTGTTTCTCGTGATGGTCGTGTTCTTGGTAAGATGGGACATAGTGAACGTCAAGGAGAAAACCGTTTTAAAAATGTTTATGGTGAAATGGATCAAAAATTATTTGAAGCTGGTGTAAATTATTTTAGAGGTGGTAAATAGAATGGATAAACAACAATTTGAATGTTTTACATTAAGTCCTTTAGATGGACGTTATGCAGGTATTAAAGATGCTTTAGGTGAATATTTTTCTGAATATGCTTTAGTGAAATATCGTGTTTTTGTTGAAATTCAATGGTTAAAATTTTTAATTGAAAATGTAGAAAGTGATGTTCTTTCTAAATTTGACAAAGATAACTTAGGACAAATCGAAGCTATTTCAAAAGATTTCAATTATGATTCTTTTAAAGCAATCAAAGATATTGAAGCTGTTACAAGACATGATGTTAAAGCAGTAGAATATTTCATTGGAAATCAATTAAAAGATATGGGTTATGATTATTTAATCAGTTTTGTTCATATTGGATGTACTTCAGAAGATATTAATAATACATCTTATGCTTGTATGATCAAACATGGTTTAAATGATGTTTGGTTAAAGAAAGCAAAAGAATTTACTGCTGTTATTAATAAATGGGCTGTTGAACATAAAAATGATGCGATGTTAGCTCATACTCATGGTCAACCTGCCACACCAACAACAATTGGTAAGGAATTTAAAGTTTATGCTTATCGTTTTACTTCAAGCATTGAAAATATTGAAAATATTAAAATTAAAGCTAAATTTAATGGGGCAACAGGAAACTATAGTGCTATTTTAACAGCATTTCCTCAATTAGATTGGCAAACTCTTAATAAAAAATTTGTAGAAGAATATTTAGGGTTAACTTACAATCCTTTAACAACACAAATTGAAAGCCATGATTATACATGTCATATTTTAGATGGTATTCGTCATTTCAATAATGTGTTAGTGGATTTTGATGTTGATATGTGGTTATACATTTCAATGGAATACTTCAAACAAATTCCTGTAAAAGGAGAAGTAGGAAGTAGTACAATGCCTCATAAAGTCAATCCAATTCGTTTTGAAAACTCAGAAGCAAATGTTGATATGTCTAATAATATTTGTGTTGGTTTATCAAACAAATTACCTAGATCACGTATGCAAAGAGATTTATCAGATAGTTCAAGTCAAAGAAATATTGGTTTAGCTTTTGGTTATTCTTTACAAGCAATTAGTGAAACAACAAATGGTTTAGCTAAATGTGTTGTTAATAAAGATAAACTTGCAGCTGACTTAAATGAAAAATGGGAAGTTCTTGCTGAACCAATTCAAACAATGCTTAGAAAATATGGTATTTCTGATGCCTATGATCAATTAAAAGAACTTACAAGAGGTAAAAATATTTCACAAGAAGCAATTATGGAATTTGCGAAAGGATTAGATGTTTTATCAGATGAAGATCGTCAAACTTTATTAGATATGACACCTGCAAGTTATATTGGATATGCTTCTAACTTATGTGATATTGATTTATAATGATTGATCGTCGTGCAATAAATATTTTATATAATGATCAAGTTGGCAAAAAGCTGGTAGAAGATTTCTATCAGCTTCTTGTTGTTTATAGTCAAAATGAAAAAATAAAACCTGTTGAAAGTTATCTTTTAAAATTGAATGATATTGCTAGAAAGAAGAAAACACGTCTTGTTTATTATGATAACCATAGTTTAAAAGAAGATCTGTCACAATTTATTGTAGAAGAGTATCGTCTTTCAAAAATGGAACAAAAATGAGACAAATTTGAGACATAAAGGATTAAAAAACGTGGTATACTATAGATGCTAGAAATAGGAATTGATTTTTTAGTCATTATTTTATATAATCTTTGTAATCCATTGAGCAAGATTAAATAGTGGAAATAGTTAGAGAGAAGATGGTTGGTGAAAATCTTTGTATGGAAGCTATGGGACACTTGTGAGGAATTACTTGAAAAGAGTAATCGTTAATCGCGTTAAGATGAAAGTGCGTATGAAAATACGAATTAAGGTGGTACCGCGTTGAAACGTCCTTATGAGGGCGTTTTTATATTTTAAGGAGGAAAAATAATGGGATATAGTGCACCAAGAGGTACGGTAGATATTTTACCAGGACAAAGTGAAAAATGGATTAAATTAGAACAATTGTTAAGAACGATTGCCGCTAATTATAATGTCAAAGAAATGAGAACACCAATTTTCGAACATGCTGAATTATTTAACAGAGCTGTTGGGGATACAAGTGATGTTGTTTCTAAAGAAATGTATACTTTTCAAGATAAAAAAGGAAGATATATTTCACTTAGACCAGAAGGAACTTCTGGTATTGCAAGAGCTTATGTAGAAAATAAAATGTATGGTTTACCAGAAAAACTACAAAAAGTTTATTATATGGGACCAATGTTTAGATATGAAAGACCTCAAAATGGTCGACAAAGACAATTCCACCAATTTGGGGTAGAAATGTTAGGTGTTGAATCGCCTTATGTAGATGTTGAATGTATGCTTATGGCAGTGACTGTTGTTGAAGCATTAGGACTTCAAAATGTCACACTTCATATCAACTCTTTAGGTGATAATGAATCAAGAGATGCTTATCGTGAAGCTTTAAAAGATCATTTTAGAGGCCATTTAGATGACTTATGCGAAGATTGTAAAGCACGTTTTGAAAAGAATCCTTTACGTATTTTAGATTGCAAAGTGGATGCGAAACATCCAGCTATGAAAACAGCACCGAAAACAATTGATTATTTAAGCGAAAGTGCTAAAAATCATTTTGATAAAGTATGTTCTTTATTAGATGATTTAGAAATTGATTATGTTATTGATACAAATTTAGTAAGAGGATTAGATTATTATTCTCATACTGTTTTTGAAATCATTTCTGATGATCCAAAATTAGGTGCTGGAGCTACTGTTGGTGGTGGTGGACGCTACAATGGTTTAATCGAAGAAATTGGTGGACCGGCTACACCTGGTGTTGGCTTTGCTTTTGGTATGGAAAGACTCCTTCTTGCTTTAGATGATGAAGAAGATGAAGACGAAAATGGTTTAGATTGTTATATTATGCCTTTAGGCGAAGAAGCAAAAGATCTTGCTATGCAAATTATTGCGATGTTAAGAGCAAATGGCTTTACATGTGAAATGGATCATGTATCTCGTGGCTTAAAAGGACAATTTAAATCAGCAGATCGTTTTAATGCACATTTCTCTATTATTTTAGGGGAAGAAGAAGTAAAAAATGAAGTGGTTAATATTAAATGTAATCATGATAAAGAACAAGTTGTAGTACCATTAGAAAATATTTTGGCACATATTGAAAATCATTTAAGTGGAGGACATGAACATGAATAGAACACATAATAACGGTGAACTTCGTTTAGAAAATGTTGGACAAACAGTTGAACTAAAAGGATGGGTTGCTAAAAAGAGAAATTTAGGAGCTCTTGTATTTATTGATTTAAGAGACCGTTATGGAATTACACAAATTATTATCAATGAAGAAATGGAAAATATTTCAAAAGATATTAAAAATGAATATATTTTATATGTTAAAGGAACTGTTGTAGAACGTTCTAGCAAAAATCCAAATATGCCTACAGGAGATATTGAAGTTGATGCATCAGAAATCAAAATCATCAATACAGCCAATACGACACCAATTATTGTTGCAGATGATACAGATGCTTTAGAAGAAACAAGAATGCAATATCGTTATCTTGATTTAAGAAGACCTGTTATGCAAAATAAAATTCTAACAAGACATAAAATTACAAGAAGTATTAGAGAATACTTAGATAATCATGATTTTGTGGATATTGAAACACCTTATTTAAACAGATCAACTCCTGAAGGAGCAAGAGATTTCTTGGTACCTTCACGTGTACATCATGGTGATTTCTATGCTTTACCACAATCACCTCAATTATTTAAACAATTATTAATGGTTGCTGGTTTTGAAAAATATTACCAAATTGCTCGTTGTTTCAGAGATGAAGATTTAAGAGCGGATCGTCAACCAGAATTTACTCAAGTTGATGTTGAAATGTCATTTATGACTACAGATGAAATCATCGAAGTTGGTGAAAATATGGTAGCTAAAGTCATCAAAGATGTAAAAGGTGTTGATGTTAAGTTACCACTTCCACGTATGACTTGGCATGAAGCGATGGAAACATATGGTATTGATAAACCAGATATCCGTTTTGATATGAAACTTGTTAACTTAAATGAAGTTGTTAAAGATGTTGATTTTATGGTATTTAAATCAGCTTTAGAAAATAATGGATATGTTAAAGGGATTAATGTTAAAAATCATGCAAGTGATTATTCAAGAAAGAAAATTGATCAATTAACAGAACTTGCAAAAACATATAAAGCAAAAGGTCTTGCTTGGTTAAAAGTAAATAATGGTGTTGGTGAAGGACCAATTGCTAAATTCTTTAGCGAAGAACAAATGCAAAGATTAATTGAAGCAATGAATGGTGAAGATAACGACTTATTATTATTTGTATCGGATACAAAATATATGGTTGTTTGTGATGCTTTAGCTGCTTTACGTAATCATTTAGGAAAAGAATTAAATTTATATGATCCAAAAGAATTAGGATTATTATGGGTTGTTGATTTCCCAATGTTTGAATATGATGATGAAACTCAAAGATATTATGCAATGCATCATCCATTTACAAGACCTAAAGAATCAGATTTAGATAAAATAGATACAGATCCAGCAAATTGTCTTGCTGATGCCTATGATATTGTCTTAAATGGTTTTGAACTTGGTGGAGGTTCTCAACGTATTTACGAACAAGACTTACAACAAAGAGCTTTCAAAGCTTTAAGTTTAACAGATGAACAAGTAAGAAATAAATTTGGTTGGTTTGTTGATGCATTAAAATATGGGACACCACCACATGGAGGATTTGCTTTAGGATTAGATCGTCTTGCCATGTTACTTACTGAAAGTGATTCTATTAGAGATGTTATTGCTTTCCCTAAAAATGCCAGTGCAACATGTCCAATGTCTAAAGCACCAAACAGTGTAGAAGAAGATCAATTAAAAGAATTAGGTATTGGAGTTTTAAAAGATGAATAACGATCGTATACAAGAAATACTTGATTTAATGGAAGAAGCAAGATTGGATTACTTTTTAATAAGTGATCCTCAATCAATTGCTTATTGTACAGGATACTATAATGATCCGCATGAAAGAATGTTTGTTTTCATGATTTCAAAACATGGAAATCATACCTTATTCATGAATGATTTATTTTATTTGGATCATGATTTAGATGTTAACATTGTTTGGCATAAAGATGGACAAGATGCTATTCAAACAATTGTTGATGAAATGCATTTTCCAGGAAGAATTGGAATTGATAAAAATTGGGCCTCACATTTCTTGTTAGATCTTATGAAAAAACTCCCAGATGCAAAGTATATCAATGCTTCACCATGTGTTGATCTCGTACGCATGAAAAAAGATTTACAAGAACAAGTTTTAATGATTGAATCAAGTAAAATCAATGATGCTGTTATGGAAGAAATCATTCCATTCATTCAAGAAGGCGTGACAGAAAAACAACTTGCTAAAAAATTAGATGAATTATTTTTCAATCATCATTCTACTTGTTATGGGGCGATTGTTGCATTTGGTAAAAACGCTGCTGATCCACATCATGAAAATGATGATACACTACTTAGAAAAGGTGATTGTGTACTGATTGACATGGGATGTGTTTATAAAGGGTATTGTTCTGATATGACACGTACATTCTTTTATGAAGGTATTTTGGAAGAAGAAATTAAAGTTTATGAAATTGTAAAAAAAGCAAATGAAGCTGCAGAAGCAATGATCAAACCAGGAGTTAAATTATCAGATATTGATAAGTGTGCAAGAAAAGTCATCAGTGATGAAGGCTATGGAAAATATTTTACACACCGTTTAGGACATTTTATTGGTCGAGATGTTCATGAATATGGAGATGTCTCTTCGGTAAATGAAATGGAAGTTGAAGAAGGAATGATTTTTTCAATTGAACCAGGTATTTATTTAGAAGGAAATTTCGGAGTACGTGTAGAAGATCTAGTTATGGTGACAAAAGATGGATGTCAGGTTTTAAATTCATTTACAAAAGATATTTATATTATTTAAAAACGAGCTTGTGCTCGTTTTTTTTGTATAAAAAAGAAAAAAATGAGTAAACTTTTAAAGTGAAAAAATATTTTTAAAGCCTCTTTAAATAGACAAATTTTGTCAACAAGAAATTATATAATAATATCAAAAGAAAGGATGAATTATATGGAAGTAAAAAGAGGAGATTTGTTTTATGCTGATTTGAGTGTAGGTGTAGGAAGTGAACAATCTGGAATTCGACCTGTTGTTGTTATTCAAAATGATAGTGGGAATCGATTTAGTACAACTATTATTATTTCACCTTTGACATCATCTAAAAAGAAAAATATTCCTACCCATACATTTATTAAATCAAGAGATGATTTAAAAGAAAATTCAATTGCCTTGCTTGAACAAATGAGGACCATTGATAAATCACGGTTGATTAGAAAAATAGGGGAATTAACGCCATTAGAAATGGAACGTATTAATAAATGTATTCGTATTAGTTTAGGGGTTTAAACTTACATAGAATGTTTCAAAACGGGCTTTGCTCGTTTTTTTTAAAAAATATACACTTAACAAAGAAAAAGAAATCAATTTGTGATAGAATAGTTAGCGAGGTGACAAGTATGTATTATTTTATAGGAATTAAAGGGTCAGGAATGGCTCCACTAGCAACAATTTTATATGAATTAGGGAACGAAGTTGCTGGAAGTGATATTGATAAATATATATTTATTGAAGATGAATTGAGAAAAAGAAATATTCCAATTTATTCATTCAATAAAGATAATATAAAGGATGGTTATCACGTAATTATTGGTAATGCTTTTGATGAATCTAATGAAGAAGTCAAAGCAGCTTTAGAAAATCCAAATGTAAAGTGTACAAGATATTATGATTTCTTAGCTGATTTTATGGAACATTATGTTTCTATTGCTGTTGCAGGAACACATGGAAAAACAACAACAACAGGTATGGCTTACCATTTATTTGAAGATTTTGATAAAACATCTGTTTTAATTGGTGATGGAACTGGACATGGACAAGTAGGAAGTAAATATTTTATTTCAGAAACGTGTGAATTCCAAGATCATTTCTTACATTATCATCCAGATTATGCCATTATTAATAACATTGAATTAGACCATGTTGATTATTTTGGAAATCTTGAAAGATATATTCAATCTTTTGAACAATTTGCTAAGCAAGTTAAGAAAACAGTTATTGTTTGGGGAGATGACCCTAACATTAAGAAAATTCATTTTGAAAAACACGTTTTAAGATTTGGTTTAGGTGAAAATAATGATGTTCGCGCTGTTAATGTTTTAGAAACACCACAAGGATTATCATTTGATGTTTATATTCATCAAGAATTATTTGGACATTTTAACATACCATTATTTGGAATGCATATGTTATATAATTCATTAGCTATTATTACTCTTGGTTATTTAGAAGATATGTCTTATGACTATATTTTAAGTAAACTTCAAACATTCAAAGGAACAAAACGTCGTTATACTGTAAAAACTCAAGGAAACAATGTTTTTGTTGACGATTATGCACATCATCCAACTGCAATCAGATATGTTATTGAAGCAACAAGAGTGAGATATCCTGGTAAGAAAATCGTTGCCATTTTCCAACCAGATCGTTTTTCAAGGGGAGCGCGTTTTGCTAAAGAATTTGCTCAAGAAATGGATAAAGCGGATTACCCATATTTCTGTCCATTCCCAGAAAATGCAAAACATGAAGACGGTATTGATATTGATATCTATGATATTTCAAAAAATAGTGCACGTGCTAAAGTCATTACTGAAGATGAAGCAGGTGTTAAAGAATTAATGCAATATGATAACTGTGTATTCTTATTTATGAGTAGTAAAGATATTTATAAATTTGAAGAAATGTTGATTGAAGCCAAAAAATCTATATAAAAAGAGTAAATTATGGTACAATTATTAATGAAAGTAGAGGGATGTTTATGACAACAATGGACATTTGTTACTGTGTTTTAATTTTAGCAGGTGCATTTTGTTTAGTTGCTTTAGGGGTGTTGTTTATTCGTACATCAACAGCAATTAAACAAACAGGGGATACTGTTGAAATGGCACAAGATACATTGAAAAGAGTTGATAAAATCTTAGATGATGTCAATTACAAATTAGACTTATTAAATGCGCCTGTAGAAACAGTTGCAAAGTTCTTTGATCCTCAAAGACCAAAGTTTAATCCATTGAAAATGATGATGAGCTTTATTAAGAAAAAATAGAAAGGTGAGATAATATGAAATTAGGAAGATTTTTAACAACTTTAGGAATTGGTGCTCTTGCTGGGATGTTATTGGCACCAAAAAAAGGAAGCGAGTTAAGAGAAGAATTAAAAGGTAAAGGAAAAGAAACTCTTGATAGTGCTAAAGAAATGACAGTTGAAGACTATCAAAAATTAATTAGTGAAACAATTGATAGTATTAAAAAAACAGTTGATGAATTTGATGTTGATGACTTTAAAGATAGTTCTTTAGCAAAATTAAATGAATTAAAAGATAAATTTGATGATGTTGTAACAAAATTACAAGATAGCGACCAATATTCTAAGTTAAAAGATCAAGTTGATAATGTTATTGTCCAAGTGAATGATAAAATTAATGAAGTTAAAGAAAAAATGAGCGAACAAGAATTTGATGATTTTTCTGATTTAGAAGATGAAATTAATGACATTGAAGATGATTTAAATGTCATTATCGATGATTTAAAAGACTAATGAAAAAAGCAACGATTTATGATGTTGCAAGAGAAGCAGGCGTTTCTCTTGCAACTGTATCTCGTGTTATTAATGGGTCATCAGTTGTTCGTGAAAAAACTAAAGAAAAGGTAATGAAGGTTATTGATGAACTAAACTTCAAACCTAATCAAATTGCTCGAGGTCTTGCGACAAACAAAACTACAACTATTGCAATTATCTTCCCACAATCATTATTTGCTCATGTAAAAGATATGATTGGTGGTATTGGTGATGCTGGTAGAACATTGGATTACAATATTACGATTTATACAACAGATGATATTGGAAATGGTCCAATGGACGACGTTATGGAAAAAGTCATTCGCACAAGAGCCGATGGAGTTATATTATTTAATAACGATAATATTGATCAACAAATTGAACTTGTTAAAAAACATAGTATTCCGGCAGTTGTTATTGGAATGCAAGTAAGTGATGAATCGATAGGTTCTGTTTATGTTGATGCACAAAAGATTACATATGATATTGTTAATAATTATTTAGAAAAAGGTAAAAATGATATTATTTTTGTAAGTCCTCAACAAAATCTTATTCGTACAGTTGATTTGATTGAAGGAATGAAAAAAGCTTATCAAGATCATCAATTACCATTTGATGAGTCAACACAGGTTATTAATACTTCTACTCACTATGAAGAAAGCTATACACAATTTGTTGAACATTTTAGAAATCATAAACATGATTTAGTTTTTGCAAGTTATGATAAAGAAGGGGTTGCAGTTGTTAATGCAGCAATCGATAATAACATAAGCATTCCAGATGATATGGAAGTTATGGCTATGATGGATACAAGCTACTCACTTATTTGTAGACCATCACTATCAACGATTCATCTTCCAATTTATGATATGGGTGCGTTGGCTGTACGTTTACTTACTAAAATTTTAAATCAAGAAGAATTAGAAACAAAAGAAGTGTGCGTAGGCTATACAAATATTTATCGTAAATCAACTATTCAATAAACCACGAAAGTGGTTTATTTTTATATTCACTTGACTTTGAATATGAAATTTAATATGATGTATTTACAGCAATGAAGGAGACAAGTAATATTACTTAATTGTTATAGAGAGCTTGTGGTTGGTGGAAACAAGCCAAGAGGTAATATGAATACACTCTGGAGCTTCTAAGTGCAAAGCTTAGACGGTGCAAGCCGTTATCTACTTGAGTGTATGTCTTTGACATGAATTTAGGATGGTACCGCGATCAACTCGTTCCTATGGGAATGAGTTTTTTATTTCAAGGAGGAAATTATGAAGATTTATGATGAATTAGTTTGGAGAGGATTAATTAAAGATGTCAGTTCTCCAGAAATTGAAGAAAAATTAAATAATGGAGGATTAACTTTCTATATTGGAACTGATCCAACAGGAGATAGTTTGCACATTGGGCACTTTTCATCATTTTTAATTAGTAAAAGATTAAAAGATGCCGGGCATAATCCAATTTTATTAGTTGGAGGAGCAACAGGATTAATTGGTGATCCTAAACCTGATACAGAAAGACCAATGATTACAAAGGAACAAGTCCAACATAACTTTGACTGTTTAAAAGCACAAGCTCAAAAGATTTTTGGTTTTGAAGTGGTTAATAACTATGATTGGTCAAAAGATTTAAACTTTATTGACTTTTTAAGAGATTATGGTAAATATTTCAATGTCAATTATATGTTGAATAAAGACATTGTAAAAAGAAGATTAGATTTAGGTATTACTTATACTGAATTTTCTTATATGATCATGCAAGCAATGGATTTCTACTGGTTACATGAAAATAAAAATTGTCAATTACAAGTTGCTGGGCAAGACCAATGGGGAAATATTACTGCTGGTATTGAATTAATTAGAAAGAAAACTGGAAAAGAAGCCTATGGTTTTACAATGCCACTTTTAACTAAAAGTGATGGAACAAAATTTGGTAAAACAAATGGTAAAGCGATTTGGTTAGATCGAGAAAAAACTTCTCCTTATGAAATGTATCAATTCTTTATTAATTCAGAAGATGATAAAGTTATTGATTACTTAAAATTCTTAACTTTCTTAACACCAGAAGAAATTATGGAATTAGAAGAAAAAAATAAAACACAACCTCATTTAAGAGAAGCACATAAAGCTTTAGCTAGAGAAGTTATTACATTCTTACATGGTGAAGGAGCTTATGAAGAAGCAGTTCAAGTTTCACAAACATTATTCTCTGGTCAAATTCAAAATTTAACTTTAGAACAAGTTGATGTTGCTTTTGAAGGTGTACCAACAGTTGAAACTGAAGAAAATGAAATGAATATTTTAGACGCTTTAATTTTAGTTGGAGCTGCTAAAAGTAAAAGAGAAGCGAGAGAATTTGTTAATGGGGGATCTGTTTTAATCAATGGTGAACGTATTAAAGATTTAGAATTTACTGTTAAAAAAGAAGATGCTTTTGGAAAAAGCAAAACAGTTATTCGTCGAGGAAAGAAAAATTATTTTGTATTAAAATATAATGGATAAAAGCTCTTAGGAGCTTTTTTTCATAAAGAATATGGTATACTATCTAATAAGGAGGGACGGCTATGGAAAAATTAAGAAGTATTTTTAATTTTATATATGGATATTATTTAGATTACCGCTATAAAGTACCACCTGCATCTGCTTTGTCTTTTGCTTATTATATGATACTTTCAATTATCCCAATATGTACATTATTGGCTTTTTTTACACCGTTTTTTCCTTTAGATATTAAAACAGCACAAGAAATTTTATCATATTATTTAAGACCGGATGTGACAAAAATGGTTATTCAACTGATAGAACCACGTTCTTTATCAATAACAACTATAACCACTTTAATAGCGTCTATCTTTGTTGTAAGTAGAGGTTTTTATCAGTTACATCGTATTTCTAAAAATATGTTTCCTAATGATAAAGAATATCCATTTTTCATTGATCAAGGAATTACTTTTTTAAAAACCATTCTTATCTTTATTTTAATACTTGCAGTGATTTCTTTATTGATTATTTTTCCGTTTTTTAAGATTATCTTTATTGATCAACATAATTTTATAACAAGAGTTTTATTCTTATTTATCATTATTTTTGTTATTTTATTTTTATTATATAAAATCATTCCTGATCAAAATGTAGATTTTTTAGATACAATTAAAGGAACAGTCGTTGCAACATTATTGATTGAATTGATTATAGGTATTTTATCTATTTATTTTTCCATTGTTGATTATAGCAACGTTTATGGTCCGTTAGCGGCGTTGGTTATGTTGATGTTTTCGATTGCTGTATGTTCAGAAGCTATTTATTTTGGTATGTATGTTATTTTTGAATGTCATATTCGAAGATTAATAAAAAAATTATAAAGGAGAAAAGTAATGTATCCTTATATCAATTTAGAAAAAACAGGCAAACAAATACAAAAGTATATGAATCAAGGTGGCTATTGTGTTCAAGATATTCAGACTTATCTAGGACTTTCTTGTAAACAAAGTGTTTATAAATGGCTAAAAGGCAAGTCATTACCTAATTTAGAACATTTATGTGCTTTAAGTTATTTGTTTCATTGTAAGCTAGATGATTTAGTTGTTACACAAATGAATTATTATGTAATCAAAGAAACAATATGTCAGTATTCATTAGGAGATTGTTAATGATTTATTTAGTAATAATAAATGTATTAGGCTTTTTGATAATGGGTCTTGATAAAGCAAAAGCAAAAAAACAAAAATATCGTATTTCTGAAAATACTTTGCTTTTTGTGGCTTTGATAGGTGGAAGTTTAGGAAGCTATTTAGGTATGTATTGTTTTCATCATAAAACGAAACATATGAAATTTTATATAGGTATACCGTTGATTTTATTTATACAAATCTTGATTTATTGTTTTTATTTTTATACAAAATTCTAGACAAGAATTTTGTATATGCTATAATACAAACGTATTAAGCGAATGCTTTGATCCACATTGTTAGGGAAAAAACAGTGTGTTTTTTTTATGGAGGAATTTATGAAAACAAATAAAAAAGATATTCTTAGTATATTACTTGGAAATACGTTACTTGCACTTGCGGTTATTTTATTTATTGTTCCAGGACATTTATTAAGTGGTGGGACAACAGGTATTTCTTTGTTTTTAAATCATTATTTTCATTTACCAATTTCATTATTTACTTTTATTTTTAATTTTATTGTCTTTATTATTGGAGCGCTTATTTTGGGAAAGAAATTTGCTTTACAAACACTTATTTCAACATTTTATTATCCATTTATTCTAGGCGTGTTTGAACTTTCTTTTCAAGGTTTTTATTTAACCGATGATATTTTAATTAATACACTTTTTGCGGGTGTTTTAGTTGGGGTTGCTATTGCTATTGTTATTAAAGCAGGGGCTTCAACAGGAGGTATGGATATTCCACCCCTTATTTTAAATAAATTATTTAAAATTCCTGTTTCTGTTTCAATGTATGTTTTTGATACATTAATTGTGTTAGCGCAATTTGGTTTTTCTGATGTTAGACAATGTCTTTATGGAATCGTGTTAATTTTTATTTATACAATGGTTATTGATAAGATTTTAGTAATGGGTGCTCAAAAAATCGAAGTTAAAATCATTTCTTCAAAATATGAAGAAATTAGAAAGGCTATTTTAACGAATGTCGATCGTGGAGTAACAATGCTTCATGGACAAACAGGCTATTTATTAGAAAATACAGAAGTTTTAATTAATGTTATTTCGACAAGAGAACTTGTTCAAGTTGAAAGACTTGTAAAATCTATTGATGAAGATGCGTTTATGATTATTTCAAATGTTCATGAAGTTCAAGGTAGAGGCTTTAACTTGGAAAAGGAATATATTGAAAAATAAGATGTTTCATTTAGCTTTGTATTTTGATGAAAAAACAAATCAAAAGTTTTCTTTTTTAAATAAAAAAGTCGAAAAAGAACTACATCAAAATTATTTAGAAAATCATCATATTCCTTTTCATCTAACAATTGCGACTTATAAAGAAATAGAGGAAAAGAAATTTATTGAACAGGCAAATCAGCTTTTTGAAAAAGAAAGTAGTCAAGAGCTCTATTTTGTTTCGTTAGGTTGTTTTCAAAAATCGACGCTTTATTTATTACCTGTATATAATGAATTTTTAAATCAACTAATTTTAAAAATCTATCAAACTTTTGATGAATATGTATCTATTTCACAAAAAAATCGTTATTTACCGTACCACTTTGTACCTCATGTTTCTATAAGTAGAAAGTTAAATGAACAACAAACCAATCAAGCGTTTAAGATATTGAATCATTATTTTGAACCTTTTTATGGGAAAGTCATACAGGTTGCATTAGTAAAGACAAATCCGTATCAGGAAATAAAGATATGGAATCTATAATGCTTGCAAGGCATGATAGAAGCTAAAAAAGAAGCATTTTACATAAAATGTTTCTTTTTTTATAATGAAGACAAGGGGGAGAGATGAAAATGTTTTCAAATAAAGAATTAAGAGGTATGATCATTACTTTGTTTTTTGAACAATTACTGGTTATGCTTGTTGGAATTGTTGATACTTTTGTTGTAAGTAGCTGTGGGGAAGCGGCTGTTTCGGGAGTATCACTAGTTAACCAATTTAATACAATTTTTATCTATTTATTTACAGCACTTGCTTCAGGAGGAGCAATCATTGTCAGTCAATATATTGGTAATAAAGATGAAAAAAGAACGGTTTTATCATCAAGTCAGTTATTGATGTTTTCCATTGTTTTTTCAATTGTTTTATCAATTCTTGTATTGATTTTTAATAAACAACTTTTAGGATTACTATTTGGTAAAGTTGAATCAGATGTTATGAAGGCGTGTGTAACTTATTTACGTATTTCAGCATATTCTTATCCAGCACTTGCTATTTATAATGCAGGAGCCGCTTTATATCGTTCAATGGCCAAAACCAAAGTAACAATGTATATTTCATTTGCTGCAAATATTATCAATGTTGTGGGGAATATTATCGGTGTTTATGTTTTAAAAGCAGGAGTTGCAGGGGTTGCGTATCCTTCACTTATTTCACGTGTTTTTTCAGCAATCATTATCACAGTTTTATGTTTTAATAAAAAATTGGAAGCATACTATGATTCAAAAGATATTTTTAGATTTGATGGAAAGATGCTCAAACGTATTTTAAATATAGCAATTCCTAATGGGGTCGAAAATGGAATTTTCCAACTTGTTAAAGTGGCTTTAAGTTCAATTGTGGCGATGTTTGGAACCTATCAAATTGCAGCTAATGGGGTTGCACAAAGTATTTGGTCATTAGCGGCACTTGTGGGTTCAGCAATGGGACCAGTCTTTATTACCGTTATTGGACAATGCATAGGTGCAAAAGATGTGGATCAAGCAAAATTCTATTTTTCAAAACTTATTAAATGGTCGCTTGTTTTTTCGATTGTATGGAATGTGCTTGTTTTAGCAATTACACCATTTATCCTACAATTTTATAATCTTGCAGATGAAACAAAACATTTGATTATTATTCTTGTTATTATTCATAATATTGCCAATACGGTAGTTTTCCCACTTTCTGGCCCTTTATCTCAAGGATTAAGAGCAACTGGAGATGTCAAATTTACGATGATTGTTTCTATTGCTTCAACTGTTGGTGGAAGACTTGTCTTATCTATTATTCTTGCTTTAGGACTTCATTTAGGTGTTATTGGTATTGCCCTTGCGATGTGTGGAGATTGGACAATTCGAGCAATTATTTTCTATTATCGTTATAAATCAAATGCTTGGACAAAATTTGAAGTTATTTAAAAACAGGATTTTATGGTATAATGTTTTCAAGCTAAGAAAGGAGTATTTTTATGGCAATTGATATTAAAGAAATACTTGCAAATGGTTTGTTAGACTTATGCCACAAAAAAGACTTATCTCAAGTAACAGTTAAAGATCTCTTGGAAACAACAGGAGTTAGTAGACAAACATTTTATAATCATTTCCTAGATAAAAATGATTTAATTCAATATATTTACAATCATAAAATTATCAATCATTTTAATGGACAAAATACAAATCTTGATTTCTATGAGTCACTTATCGAATCTTTTGAACATATGAAACAATATCAAACCTTTTTAAAACAGGCTTGCTTAATGGATGGACAAAATTGTTTAAAGGAATACATTCCTAAACATTGTGAGGAATTTGATTTAAAATGGCATCAACAACTTTATGGTGAAAAACTAATGCCAGACGCCTTAAAATTTGCAACGATATATCATGCGAATGCTTCAAGTGCAATGACTTTGTCATGGATTTTATCGGATATGAAAGTCCCTGTAGAAGAAATGGCAAAAATGATTACCCAAATGCGAGGGCTTGGAATGGATGATTTATTTCAAGGAAGTGATTGTACAACAAATCCTTATAAAATTGACAAATAGTCTTTTTTGTCAATTTGTTGACAGAGTAATTTAATTATAAATTACTCTTTTTTTTTTAGCGTATTACAATAAGAGTGAAAGAAGGGAAATGTATGAAAAAGACACTTTATTTAATGAGACATGGACAAACCTTATTTAATTTACAACATAAGATTCAAGGATGGTGTGATTCGCCACTTACAAAATTAGGAATCAAACAAGCGAAAGTTGCGGGAAAATGGTTTAAAGATCACGATATTACTTTTGATCATGCTTATTCAAGTACAAGTGAAAGATGTTGTGATACATTAGAACTTGTGACAGATATGCCTTATGTACGTACTAAAGGTTTAAAAGAAAACTATTATGGAGAGTTAGAAGGAGAAAGTGAAAGATTAAATTCTCATTTAACACCTAAAGATTGTGAAACATTCTATTTACAATATAAAGGAGAATCCTCTAATACGACAAGAGACCGTATGGTAAAAACTTTAACAGAAATTATGAATAAAGAAGACCATCATAGTGTTTTAGCCGTGAGTCACAGTGGGGCTTGTTTTAACTTTTTAAGAGCTTTCCAAGATCCTATGGAAGAATTAAAAAAAGGATTTGGAAACTGTTGTATTTTTATTTATGAATTCGATAATGGAACATTTACATTAAAAGATGTAATTAGACATCAAATCTAGGAGGAAATATGGAATACGTTAATTTAGGTAATACAGATATTAAAGTTTCAAAAGTATGTTTAGGATGTATGGGCTTTGGTGATCCACAAGCAGGAATGCATTCTTGGACACTTCCTTATGAAGAATCCAAAAAAATCATTAAACATGCCCTTGATCAAGGAATCAACTTTTTTGATACAGCAATGGGTTATCAAGGTGGAACATCAGAAGAATATTTAGGACGTGCAATTAAAGAATTTTCAAAAAGAGAAGATGTTGTTATTGCGACTAAATTTATGCCACGTAGCCAAGTACAAATTGACCAAGGAGTCAGTGCTCGAGAACATATTGAAACATGTTTAAATAATAGTCTAAAAAGGTTACAAATGGATTATGTAGATCTTTATATTCTTCATCGATGGGACAATGTAACATCCATTAAAGAAACAATGGAAATCTTAAATGATCTTGTTAAATCAAAAAAAGTAAGAGCCATTGGTGTTTCTAACTGTTTTGCTTGGCAAATTGCTCGGGCTAATGAAATTGCCAAAAACAATGGATGGGCAACTTTCCAATCAATTCAAGGACATTACAATCTTATTTTTAGAGAAGAAGAAAGAGAAATGAAACCTTATTGTGATTTAATGGGGGTTTCGATGACACCATACAGTTCACTTGCTTCTGGAAGACTTTCTAGACATCCAGGAGAAACATCTAAAAGATTAAAAGAAGATGCCTATGCTAAAGGAAAATATGATGAAAGTGAAAAAGAAGATCTTGTTATCATTCAAAGAGTTGAAGAACTTGCCAAAAAAAGAAATTGTTCAATGTCAGAAATTTCTTTAGCTTGGTTGATGTCTAAAGTAACTTCACCCGTTGTTGGTGCAACTAAATTAAGTCATATTGATACAGCTTGTAAGGCTTGTGATTTAAAATTAACAGTTGAGGAAATGAAATATTTAGAAGAATGTTATAAACCACATCCATTAGTGGGTGTCATGAAAGAAAATAATCAATAAAAACAAGAAAGATTCTTTTCTTGTTTTTTATTTTTTGTTATATTATAAAAGATGAACAAGAAAGAGAGTAGATAATATGGGTATTGTAGTAATTGGTGCAGTTTTTGTAGATATTAAAGGATTTCCACTAGATGCATATATTCCAACTGGAAGAAATGCAGGACATATTAAATATATTCATGGTGGTGTAAGTAGAAATGTGGTAGAAGATATAGCAAACATTGAATTACGTCCAACATTTTTATCAATTGTTGATGATAGTGCTTTGGGAGAAGATGTTATTCGTAAATTACAAAGACATAAAGTTAATACAGAATATGTTCAAAAAATTCCTGAGGGAATGGGAACATGGCTAGCTGTATTTGATAATGATGGTGATTTGGCAGGTTCTATTTCTCAACGTCCAAATTTAATGCCAATTTTGGATTTAATTAATGAAAAGGGCGATGAAATATTCAAAGATTGTGATTCAATTGTTTTAGAAGCTGATATTGATCCTGAAATTATAAAAACTGTTTTAGATTATTCAAAAAAATATAACAAAAAAGTATTTGGTGTTATTTCGAATATGACACTTGCAGTTGATAGAAGAGACTTATTACAACAATTTGATTGTTTGGTATGCAATGAATTAGAGGCAGGTATTTTCTTTGCTGAAAATTATAGTAAAAAAAGTCCAAAAGATTTATGTGAAATCATTTATCAAAAAGTTTCTGCAGGAGCTATTAAATCAATGGTTGTTACAATGGGAAGCAAAGGAAGTATTTATGCCGATCATTTAGGAAATAAAGGAATCTGTCCTGCTAAAAAAGTAACTGTTAGAGATACAACAGGTGCTGGTGATGCTTTTTGTGCAGGGTTAACAATAGGACTTACTTATAGAAAAGATCTTTCTGATGCAGTTGAAATTGGAACAAAATTAGCAGCTTCTGTTATTACATCATCAGAAAATGTATGTCCACGTTTTTTACCACGTGAATTGGGATTGGATATGGATGTATCTGATTGTTAAAAATATCCTAAAGGATTAGGATATTTTTTTTGACAGTCTATAAATAAAGTTATAGAATATGTGCAAGTAGGTGAATTTTATGGATTTAAAGAAAATAAAAATAACAAAACAAGCTAAAATATGTTTGAGTCTCCTTATAGCCATTATCATGCTTCTTTTTATCATTATTATTTTGTATAATGATAAATTTTATCCAAATACCTCAATAGGTGGAATAGATGTTTCAAATATGACTTTGTCAGAAGCTAAAAATGCTGTTCAAACGGATTTGAAAAATCATGTTCTTGTTATTAAAGGTAGAAATAATGCAAAATATGAATTAAGAGGCGCGGATATTGATTTGAATGCTAATTATGAAAAACAAGTAGAAGATTGCTTTAAAAAGACACATGGATTATTTTCGTTTTATAAAATAATTTCAGGTGAAGATTTTGATGTAAATTTTGATGTTTCTTATAATAAAGAGGCCTTTAAAAATAATCTTTCTCAATCATTTTTAATAACAGGAGATAATTATACAATTACAGCACCAGTAGATGCACATGTGGAATATGATAAGGTTGCTAAAAGTGGTAAAATTATTAAAGAAAAACAAGGAAATCAATTAGATCAAGATAAGTTTTATAGTTATGTTGAAAAGTCTATTCAACAATTAAAGACAAAAGTCAATTTAGATAAGGCAAATGTTTATTTAAAACCAAAATATGTACAAACTGATAAAGAGGTACTAAATGAGCTAAGCCAGTATAATAATTACTTATGTCGTTGGGTTCGTTTTGATATGGGTGAAAAACACTATGAAACAATTTCCCCTAAAGAAATTAAAGATTGGATAGTTATTGGTGATGATGCTTCTGTTTCAATTGATCAAGAAAAAATGGCACAATGGGTTGAAAAATTCTGTTTGAAATACAAAACAGTAGGAAAAACAAGAAAATTCAAGCCACATACTGGTGAAGTATTAGAAGTATCTGGTGGAGATTATGGATGGCAAATTGATTATAGTCAAACTGTTGATCAAGTTTATAAAGCGTTGACAGAAAATAATACGCAAAGTGATGTAGATGCATATGTAAAAAATAAAAGTAATACAAACAAGAAAAAATTACTTAAGAAGTTAGAACCTATTTATAAAAATAAAGCTTACAAAATGAACTTTGAAAATCCAACAGAAGATTATAATACTCAAACATATAGTGAAGTAGATATTTCAGAGCAAATGGTTTATGTCTTCCAAAATGGACAAGTTGTTTATAGTGCAAAATGTGTAACAGGACTTCCAAGTGATGCAACACGTTCTACTAAAACAGGATGCTGGTATATAAAAGATAAAAAACTCGAATATACTTTAACAGGTGCGGATTATACAACACCAACTAAATATTGGGTTCGTATTACATGGACTGGAACAGGATATCATTATATGAATCGAAGTGATTGGGATAAATGGTCGCCTGAATTATATAAAACAAGAGGTTCTCATGGATGTGTTAATTTACAATTAGAAGATGTTAAAAATATTTACAATCTTGTTTCTATGAGAGACATGGTATTTATACATGATTAGAAACCATCGAAAGATGGTTTTTTAATTTGCAAATGAATTGCATATTTATTGACATAATAAAAGAGGAATGCTAGAATCTAGTAAAATGCAAATGAATTGCAAATTAGAGGTGGTAATATGCGTTATAAAACGAAAACTTTTCAATTGATTGAAAATTACTTGAAAACGTGTTGTGATAAATGCTTTCGAGCACATGATGTTTACGATTATATCGTAGCAAATGAAATGAAAGTAAATATCTCAACTGTTTATAGGAATTTAGAACAGTTTGTTGAAGCAGGACAATTAATTAAATATAAATCGGGGAATAATGATGTTTGGATGTATCGTCTCAATCAACAGTTTAGTCAATGTCATGAACATCTTCATTTACAATGTAAAGAATGTGGGAAAATTATTCATATAAAAAAAGAATCGATGGATTCTATCATCGCAATGCTAGAAAAAGATTATAAATTCTTTTTAGACTGTGATATTTCTACTATTGGTGGTTTATGCAAAACATGTAAGATGAAAAAGGAGTTAAAATGAACAAATTATTAAAATACACATTTATGTTATTATGCTGTTTTTTGCTGATGGGATGTTTACCTTTAGATAAAGAAACAGATAAAAAAAGTATTGTTTGTACAACGTATGCCCAATATAATTGGTTACAAGAAATTATTGGGGAGAATAATTCAACATTTGAACTTACTTTACTTATTAAAGATGGAGCTGATTTACATAGTTATCAGCCAACAATTCAAGATTTAGCAAAGGTATCATCTGCTGACTTATTTGTATATGTTGGTGGAGAATCCGAACAATGGGTAAGTGATGCGTTAAAAGAAGCAAAAAATAAAAATATGTTAGTTGTTGATATGATGGATGTTTTAAAAGAGAGAATCAAGGAAGAAGAACATGTGGAAGGAATGAAAGAAGATCACGACGAAAATGAAGATGAAAGTGAATATGATGAACATGTTTGGCTTTCACTTATTAATGCACATGAAGTGGTTCGCTATCTATCAAATGAAGTGCAAAAATTAGATGATGTCCACAAAAAAACATATGAAGAAAATACGATACGCTATTTAAATGATATTGATGATTTAAATCATCAATATGAACAAGTGGTAGAAAATGCCACTACTAAAACATTACTTTTTGCAGATCGTTTTCCATTTAGATATTTACTGGATGATTATGATCTTAATTATTATGCAGCTTTTCCTGGATGTTCTGCAGATGTCGAAGCAAGTTTTTATACGATTACTTTTCTAGCAAATAAAATAGATCGATTGGATTTAAAAAGTATTTTTGTTATTGATCAAACAAATTTAAAAATTGCACAAACAGTTAAAGATAATACAAAAAAGAAAAATCAAAAAATCATGTATTTAGATTCTTTACAGTCAGTTGATGATCAGAAAATCAAGGATGGTTATAGTTATTTAAAGGCAATGAAATATAATTTAAAAGTGCTTAAAAAGGCATTATAAAATAAGGAGATATTATGTCATATATAAAGGTAGAAGATTTATCATTGGGATATGATAGTGAAATTGTTTGTTCAAATATAAATTTTGAAATTAATAAAAATGACTATTTATGTATTATAGGAGAAAATGGGGCAGGGAAAAGTACCTTGATCAAGACAATTTTAGATTTAAAAGAAAAAAAAGCAGGTAAGATTTTATTTTCTGAAAATTTAAAAAAATCAGAAATAGGGTATCTTCCTCAACAAACAGTTGTTCAAAAAGATTTTCCAGCAACTGTCTATGAAGTTGTTTTATCAGGTATGTTGTCACAATTAAAATATCGCCCTTTTTATACAAAAAAAGAAAAAAAACAAGCAAAACAAGAAATGGAAAAATTGGGAATTACGCATTTACAAAATAAAAGTTATCGCCAGTTATCTGGTGGACAACAACAACGTGTTTTATTAGCAAGAGCTTTATGTGCTTCAGATAAAATTATATTATTAGATGAACCAGTAACTGGTTTGGATCCTCAGGTTACACAAGAATTTTATGGCTTATTAAAATCATTAAATGAACAAGGAATGACTATTGTCATGGTTTCTCATGACTTATCTGTATTAAAATATGCAACACACGTTTTATATTTAAAGAAAAAAGTTCCCATTTTTATGGAAAAAGAAATGTTTATTGAAAGGTATGGAAAGGAGATTTATAATGACTAATTTTATTGCAACATTACAATATTATTTTTCTTATCCTTTTGTACAGTATGCTTTAATTGTTGGAGTTTTAATTGCTTTATGTTCTTCATTATTAGGAGTAACACTTGTTTTAAAACGTTTTTCATTTATTGGGGATGGTCTTTCACATGTTGCCTTTGGGGCAATGGCTGTGGCGACGGTTTTACAGTTTACATCACAAACTTTATTTATCATGATTGTTACAGTTATTGCAGCTATTTTTCTTTTAAGGACGGGGCAAAATACTAAAATAAAAGGAGATTCGGCTATTGCTATGCTATCTGTAGGGGCATTAGCTATCGGTTATTTAGTAATGAACATTTTTTCAACTTCAGCTAATGTTTCTGGAGATGTTTGTTCAACGCTTTTTGGGTCAACAACAATTTTAACTTTGACACATTTTGAAGTAGTCGTTTGTATTGTTATGTCATTGCTTGTTGTGTTGTTTTATGTTTTATTTTATAATCGAATCTTTGCAGTTACTTTTGATGAAGAATTTATGAAGGCAACGGGCAAAAAAGTAGAATTATATAATTTGATTATTGCTGTTTTAACAGCCGTAATTATTGTTCTTGCGATGAATTTAGTAGGTTCATTATTAATTACAGCTTTGCTTATTTTTCCAGCTTTGTCAGCAATGAAAATAATGAATAGTTTTAAAGGAGTCGTTATTTATTCTGCGATTTTATCAGTTATTGGAGCATTTGTAGGAATTATATTATCAATATTGTTTTCAACTCCTGTTGGAGCAACTGTTGTTTTTATTAATATTATGATCTTTATTATTAATTGGATAATTTCAATATTTAAATAAGTGATTGAAAATCCTTTCTTTTCAAAAAGAAAGGATTTTGTTAAAATATACGAGGTGATTATAAATGGATGGAATATTATTAATAAATAAACCTGCAGGCTATACAAGCCATGATATTGTAGGAATAGTAAGAAAAAAATTACATACAAAAAAAGTAGGACATTGTGGAACATTAGATCCTGATGCAACGGGTGTACTTGTTGTATGTGTCAATAAAGCAACAAAAGCAATTCAATTTTTGATGAGCGATACAAAAGTATACAGGGCAACTTTATCACTAGGGAAAAGTACAGATACATATGATGCCAGTGGAAAAATATTAGAAGAAAAAGAAGTTGGACAAATATCACAAGCACAAGTTATTGATGTTTTAAATTCATTTTTAGGAAAATCTAAGCAAAAACCGCCAATTTATTCAGCAATTAAAGTAAATGGTAAAAAGCTTTATGAGTATGCAAGAAATGGTGAAGAAGTAGAAATTAAAGAACGTGATATAGAGATTATGATGATTGAATTAATTGATTTTTCAAATAATGAGATTGTTTTCGATGTTAAATGTTCTAAAGGAACCTATATTCGTTCTTTATGTGTTGATATTGCTAAAAAACTAGGGTATCCAGGACATATGTCTCATCTAGAAAGAAGACAGGCAGGGCGCTTTTTAATTACTGATTGTATTACTTTAGAACAGTTAGAAAATGATGATTATTCTTTACATTCAATAGATGACGCTTTGTGTGGTTTTCCTCAATTAAAATTAGATGATCCAACGCCAGTTTATCATGGTAAACAAATTAAAAGTGATTTGACTGGTCAAGTAGCGATTTATGATAATCAGAGTCATTTATTAGCCATTTACGAAAGTACGGGACAAGGCTATTTGAAAAATGTTAGAGGTCTATGGTGATGGAAATCATTCATTTGTCAGTTGATACTCCCATGCAAGTTCATGATTCTGTTTGTGCACTAGGCTTTTTTGATGGTGTTCATTTAGGACATCAACAACTTTTAAAAGAGGTTGAACATATTGCTAAAGAAAAGGGACTAAAAAAAGCAATAATGACATTTTCTGTACATCCTAAACAAATTTTAGAAAATAATGATTATCATTATTTGATGTCATTATCTGAAAAAATAAATATTTTAAAACAATGGCAATTTGACTATTTTTATATTATTGATTTTGATCAAACTGTTGCAAATTTAAAACCCAATACTTTTTTACAAAATTATATTATAAATCATCAAATAAAACATGTTGTATGTGGTTTTGATTTTCATTTTGGAAAAAAAGGAATGGGCGATGTACATGTTTTACAAGAAAATAAATCATTTGATGTAACTGTCATAGAAGAGTACAGTGAGGATGCATTAAAAGTATCTTCATCGTACATAAAGAAGTTGTTAAATGAAGGAAATATTGAAAAAGCAAATCATTTATTGACACGATTTTATCGTGTCTCTGGACAAGTTATTTATGGTTTGCAAAATGGGAGAAAGATTGGTTTTCCTACGGCCAATATTGATTATGGACACTATGTTGTTTTAAAAAAAGGTGTTTATGGGGTCTATATAACTATTAAAGGAAAGCAATATAAAGGAATGGCTAATATTGGTTATAATCCTACAGTAGGGCTTATTGATAACTTATCTTTAGAAGTCAATATTTTTGATTTTGATCAAGATATTTATGGTGAAGATGTGGATGTGGATTTTGTGTTTAGGGTAAGAGATGAAAAGAAATTTAAATCTTTAAATCATTTAAAAGAACAATTACAAAAAGATAAAAAACATATTGATCAATTTCTGGATTAATATGTTTTTCTTTTGTCTAAAATATAAGAGGTGAAGAAAATTGCTTTATATTCATTTATTTCTAGCAAATTTAATATGGGGATTAAATGTGATTGTTACAAAATTAAATTATGATTCTTTTCATCCTCTTTTTTTAGCAATGCTAAAGATACTTTTTTCTGTATTAGCGTTGCTGTTTTATATTTATTATAAAAAAATTTCTTTTGAAAAAGTATCTATAAAAAAATTAATAGTGCAAACAAATTTAATTAATGTTATTAATTTTTTGTTGACATATTATGGTATGCAATATGTAGAAGGGACGATGACAGCAACGATTAATTGTTTAGCACCAGTTATGATGTTTATTGTATCTGTTTCTTTGTGCAAATGGAATTGGAAAATTCTGATCTCATTTATGATAAGTTTTTTAGGATTTTTAATAGCCATTCATTTTCGACTTTTTAATATAGGAAAGGGAATCTTTTTTTTAATAACGGCATTGTTTATTTACAATTTTGGTAATTATCGATTAAAAGATATTACACATAATCCATTCATTTATAACTTATATATGTTATTAATAGCTTTTTTTGAATTTATTGTTATTTTGTTGTTTCAAAAGAATGATTTATTTAAAACAGTAAACACTTTTTCTTTATGGTTATTTATTTTAACTTCTGGAATTGGATATGCCTATATTCAATGTGTTTATTTTTTATCAATTCATTCAATAGGTCCTTTAAAAACAAGTTTTTTTATGGCATTTAGTCCTGCTTTTACCTATTTTTTCTCTTTGATTTTATTAAAAGAAAAATTTGATTTTTTTGTTTTAATTGGATTTATAGTGATTTTTACAGCTTCGTTTTATTTTATCTCAAAGAAAGAAAATTAGATTTAGACAAGTATATGACTTCATGATATACTTATATTTAGAAATGTGATTAAAAGAGGTTGTTAACATGAAATATTTGAATGAAATTATAAATGTATTAGGAATGAAAACAATTATTATTATTTCGGTAAGTATTTTAGTTTTGATATCGGTTATTTTGACATATCGCTTGTTAAAATTAAAACATTATCGTAATGAAATTGTTGATTTAGAAAATAAAATGAATGCAATTAAATCCTTACCTATTCAATATCGACTAGGAAGGGTAAAAGGAATTGCTAAAAATATGCCAGAATTGTCAGAAAAATATGAAACTTATGATGAAAAATTTGCTGAATTAACAGATCTTCAAAATGATGAAATCATTCCGCTTGTTAATGATATTGATGAAGCACTTTATTATCGAAAATTACGAGGTGTTCAAAAAAAGATGAACTCTTTAGAGGAAAAAGTGATTCATTATGCAAAGGAATCAAAACAACTTTTAAAAGATATAGAAGTTATTACAGAAATTGAAAATATTCAAAGATTAGAAATTATCAAAGTTAAAGAAAAATATCGTGCTACAAATGATAACTATGCACAGATTCGTTTTAAAGTTGAAGACTACGTTCCTAAAGTACAAGATGTATTTCATGATATTGATGAACGCTTTGTTGAATTAGAAAATTATATGAATAATCAACAATTTGAAGAAGCTAAGACATATACAGAAGATATTTCAAAATATATCGATGCTTTAGATCAACAGTTAAGTGATTTACCTACATATATTTCTGTTGTTCGTCAATATTTACCAAAACGCTTAAATGAACTAAAGTCAATTATGCAAGATATGCAAGAAAAAGATTTTGCTGTTGAAAGAATGAATGCTACGATCCGTATTTCTAAGATTGATAATGATTTACACGAGACAGAAAAAAATATAAAGAATTTAAAATTGGAAAACGTTGGACAAAATATAGAAGTTATGACGGATGAGTTAAATCTATTGTATTCTGATTTTGAAAAAGAAAAGAATGCATATGCACTCTACGAAGAAAAACGAAATGAATGTTATAAATTCGTTAATAAGATAGAAAGTGGACTTTTAGAGGCTAAAGAAAGTATTCATGAGTTAGAAAAAAACTATATTTTAGATGATTATACGATTACAATAGAAGATGATTATAATCAATTTCAATCAATTGTTGATGATTTAGCGGAAATTACAAAGATTATTGAAACTAAAGATTTTTCTTATATAGAAATGATTGATGATTTTTCAAGAATTGTTGAACAAAGTAAACCATATAATGATTCTTTGATTAAACATATTGAATTAGCAGAAACATTACGTATTCAAGAAAAGAGAGCTTTGGATGAATTAGACAATATTAATATTGTTTTATTAGAAATTAAATCTGAAATTAGAAATAAACATTTACCAATGATTAGTGAATCTTATCAAGATTATATTGATGACTCTTATCAAAAAGCAGATTCCATCTTAAATTTTATTAGAAAAAGACCAATTGATTTAAAGAGTTTATCACTTCAAGTAGATGCTGCAAGAGATGTTATTTATAAATTGTATGATAATGTGCATAATTTGATTGTTACTGCTGAAATGGTAGAGGATGCAATTGTTTTTGGAAATAGATATCGGTCTTCATTTTTAGAAGTTAATACAGAGCTTACAAAAGCGGAATTACTTTATAGAAATGGGGAATATACTAAAGCATTATCAACAGCTGTTGATATTATTGAAAAAATAAAACCGGATTCTTATGAAATGTTGGTTAATAAAAAAAGTCCTAAGGCTGAATAGGACTTTTTTCATGAGGGTCATATGTTATCGAAAATTGAATAAAAATAAAATATGGAGGGAAATATGGTATATCTAGATTATGCTGCGACAACACCTTATAATAAGGATGTTTTAAAAACATATACACAATTGTTAGAAAAATATTTTTATAATGCTGATAGTATTTATAGTCAAGGAATTGAAGTGAATCGCTTATTAGAAAAATCGAGAGGTTTACTTGCTAAAATGTTAGATGTTGATGAAGAAGAAATGATTTTTACAAGTTGTGGAAGTGAAGCAAACAATATGGCTATTAAAGGAATTGCTTTTCAATATCAAAATAGAGGGAAACATATTATCACAACTTCGATAGAACATTCTTCAGTGTATGAAACATGTAAAGAATTAGAAGAAGTATTTGGATTTGAAGTAACTTATTTACCTGTTGATCATACGGGACATATTCAAATTGATGATTTAAAGAAAAGTATTCGAAATGATACGATTTTAGTGAGTGTCATGTGTATTAATAATGAAGTTGGATCTATTCAACCCATTGAGGAAATAAAAAATGTACTCAAAGATCATCCGCTTGTTAAGTTTCATGTTGATATGGTGCAAGCTTTAGGTAAGATAAAGATAGATTTAAAAGGTATCGACTGTGCATCGTTTTCTGCACATAAAATAAATGGTTTAAAGGGGAGCGGATTGCTTTTTAAAAGAAAATCTACTACTTTAGTACCACTTATTAATGGAGGACAGCAAGAGTTTGGTTTACGTGGAGGAACTAGTAATGCTTGTACGTATATTGTTCTTGCTAAAACTTTAAGATTAGCATTAGAAAATTTTGATCAAAAAGAAAAATATGTTTCGAAATTAAGTAAATATTTAATAAAAGAATTACAGACAATTCCAGATGTTATTATTAACACTGGAGGTAAAGTGTCAAGTCATATTGTTAATTTTTCATGTATTGGTTATAAACCAGAAGTTATTTTGCATGCTTTGGAGGAAAAAGATATTCTTATTTCTACAAGAAGTGCGTGTAGTTCTAAAACAAGTGATGTTTCTAGGGTGATGCAACAATTGCATTTGCCTGATGAAGTTGCAAAAAGTGCTTTGAGAGTAAGTATAAGTGATTTGACAAAAGAAGAAGAAATTGATAAATTTATTTATTGTTTGAAAGAAGTATTAGATTCAATAAAAAAACAGAGGTAAGATATGGAAGCAAATTATATTGTCGTTCGTTTTGGAGAACTTACAACAAAAGGTAAAAATAGAAAATTATTTACACAAAAATTATTAAAAAACACAAAAGAAATTCTTTTTGAATTTCCACAATTACAATATCAATTACAATATGATCGTTTATACATTTATCTAAATGGTGCAAATCATTTGTTAGTCAATGAAAAATTAAAAACAGTTTTTGGTATTCATTCTTTTTCAAATGCCTATAAATTTGAAAAAGATCTAGATGTTGTTAAAGATGCAATTGCTAAAATGATCAACGAAGATACCAAAACAACATTTAAAATCAACACAAAACGTAGTGATAAAACATTTCCTAAAAAGTCACAAGACATTAATAGAGAAATTGCAGGACATGTTTTTCATCATGTAGATAGACAGTTAAAAGTAGATGTTCATCATCCAGAAATGTTGGTTACAGTTGAGATTAGACATGACGCTATTTACGTTATGACAAATATTATCAAAGGTGCAGGTGGATATCCTGTTGGTATTGGTGGAAAGGCATTGTTAATGTTATCGGGTGGAATTGATTCTCCTGTAGCAGGATACTTAACTTTAAAACGTGGTGTCGATATTGAATGTGTTCACTTTGCAGCGCCACCATACACAAATGAATTTGCTAGAGAAAAAGTTTTTGATTTAGTAGATAAATTAAGACATTATACACATGGTCAAATTACAGTTCATGTTGTTAATTTTACAAAATTACAACTTGCAGTTTATGATCATTGTGATGAAAGTTATGCCATGACAGTTATGCGTAGAATGATGTATCGTATTGGAGAAAAACTTGCTATAAAAAATCATTGTTTAGCACTTGTTAACGGTGAAAGTATTGGACAAGTGGCTTCACAAACATTAGATAGTATGAATGTAATCAATCAAGTTATTTCAATTCCGGTATTAAGACCTGTGTTATGTCTTGATAAATTAGAAATTATTGATATTGCTCAAAAAATAGATACTTATGATATTTCTATTAGACCACATGAGGATTGTTGTACAATTTTCACACCTAAAGCACCTGCTACAAAACCAAAAAGTTATAAGGCTGAAGCTTTTGAAGTAACTTTTGATTATGAAACATATGTTAATGAATGTGTAGAAAATGTTGAAACAATTGTTGTTGATGCAAATTATAAAAATGATGAAGATATTTTTTAAAAAAAGCGTATAGTTTTTTATTCCTGATGCAAAATAAAAGTGTCAGGAGGTGACACAACATGGCACAAAGTAATAATAGCAATAGATTAGTTGTACCAGGAGCTCAAAATGCGATCGACCAAATGAAATATGAAATTGCAAATGAATTTGGTGTTAATTTAGGTCCTGATACAACTGCTAGAGCGAATGGCTCTGTTGGTGGAGAAATTACTAAAAGATTAGTTAAAATGGGACAAGAACAAATGTCTCGTTCTTCATATAATAACAAATAGTAATATGAGAATAGTTTTCTTAATAAAAGAGGACTATTCTTTTTTTACGAGCATTGAAAGAGCTTACATTTTTTAGATAATTTCACTTAGAAATATTGTTTTTGTGTACTAAATTATGTACAATATAGTTATATTGCTAGGAGGTAAATTATGGTAAAAGTAATGGCGGTAAACGCAGGAAGTTCCTCTTTAAAATTCCAATTGATCAATATGCCAAGTGAAGAAGTTATCACTTTGGGATTAGTTGAAAGAATTGGACAAGAAGTTGGAAATTTTGTAATTAAAGTAAATGGAGAAAAAATACAAACACAAACACCAATTCCTGATCATCAAGTGGCAGTTGACTTATTATTAAATGCTCTTGTTGATCATCATATTGTTGAAAGTTTGGAAGAAATAGATGCAGTGGGACATCGTGTTGTACATGGAGGAGAAGATTTTGATGATTCTGTAGTCGTTGACGAAGAAGCAGTAAAAAAAGTTGCAGATTTAGCAGAGTTAGCTCCTTTACATAATCCAGCAAATATCATTGGTTATAAAGCATTTAAAGAAGCTTTGCCTGATCATGTAGGACATGTTTTTGTTTTTGATACGGCATTCCATCAAACATTAGATAAAGAAAGATATTTATATCCTTTACCACTTGAATATTATACAGATTTAAAAGTAAGAAAATATGGAGCACATGGGACAAGTCATAAATATGTTTCTCAACAAGCTATTGAAATGTTAGGAAATCCTAAAGAATCAAGAATTATCGTTTGTCATTTAGGAAATGGAGCAAGTGTTTCAGCTGTTCAAGATGGTAAATGTATTGATACATCTATGGGATTTACACCACTTGCAGGTGTAATGATGGGAACACGTTCTGGAGATGTTGATCCTTCAGTTATGCCTTATTTATGTAAAAAATTAAATAAAACAGCAGATGAAGTTTTAGAAATCTATAATAAAAAATCTGGAATGTTAGGAATTTCAGGCATTTCTTCTGATTCTAGAGATATTGAAAATGCTTTATTTAACGAAGGAAATGAACGTGCTTTATTAACTGGTTTATTATATGCACGTATTGTTTCAAAATATATTGGACAATATTACGCTGAATTAGGTGGTTGTGACGCTATTTGCTTTACAGCGGGAGTTGGTGAAAACGCTGCTTATTTAAGACGTTTAATTATTGACAATGTCTCAAGAGCATTTGGTGTTTTCTTAGATGAAGAGCTCAACAGCATTAGAAGTGATGAAAATCGTGTGATTTCACATCAGTATTCTCAAATTAAAGTGATGGTCATTCCAACAAATGAAGAAGTCATGATTGCAAGAGATACAGTTCGTTTGTTAGATTTATAAACCTGTGCAAACAGGTTTTTTCTTTGTCTAAGGTATGTTATTATAAAATAGGGTGAAAATTATGATAGAAAAGATTTTAAATAAAATAGATGAATATGAATGTATTTGTTTATATCGTCATGTTAATCCGGATTATGATGCTTTTGGGAGTCAATTTGGAATGTATGATTTAATTCAAAATACTTTTGAAAATAAAGAAGTCTATTTTGCAGGTGATTTTTCTTCTGATTTAGTGGCTAAATATCAATTTAATGGAGAAATAAATGAACCGAATTTTGAAAAACCAACTTTAGGAATTGTTTTAGATACAGCTAATCAAGAAAGAATTGATGGTAATATTAGTTTATGTAAAGAAATTATAAAAATTGATCACCATATTGTTGTTGATTCTTATGGAAATTTAAATTTAGAAGATAGTACAGCTTCTTCATGTAGTCAAATAGTGGCTTTGTTTTTAAAAAATAAACGTGTAAAACTTTCAAGCTTTGGAGCTGCGGCTCTTTATATGGGAATTATAGGGGATACAAATAGATTTATGTATTCAGCTACTGATGAGCGTACTTTTGAAGCGGCAATGTATTTATATAATTATGATTTTGATATGCAAGCACTTTATGAAAGAATGTATATGAAACATGTGAAAGATTTAAAAGTGAATGCTTTTATCCTAAATCATTATATTGAAGATGAGGGTGTTGCTTACTATGTTTTAAAAGATGAAGATTTAAAACATTTAAATATTTCAAGAGAAAGAGGCTCTGATTTTGTTAATTTATTAAGTTCAGTTGATGAATATAAAGTATGGTTAGCTATAACAGAAAATACAAAAGATCATAATTGGCGTGTTTCAATGAGATCGAGACATATTCCTGTTAATGAAATTGCGAATAAATATCGAGGTGGCGGACATGCGTTTGCTTCAGGGGCAACACTTTTATCTTTAGATGAATTATCTTTATTATTAAATGATATCAAGGAGAGAATAAATGAATAATTTTATACAAAGTATCATTGATGAAATAAAAAGACATTTTTCTTCATCTAAAATACAAACAACTAAAAAATGGAGCTATTTAATTCCATTGATTGTCGTTTGTCTTTTAGGTATTATAGGAGAGTATGTTTTATTACTACCAATTCATTATCAATCTCAAACATTTATTTTCCATTTGATTTTTTTAATTGTTATCTTTGTTATTTTACATGCGATATTATTAGGTACATTTGATAAAACATCTAAATATTTAATGTTTGTAGTCGTTGCCTTATTTGTTTATATAGGTGTTGGTTCGGTATATAGTTTGCCTATTTTTCATGCAAAAACATATCAAAATCAATTACAATTAAATAAAAAAGCTGATTTTTATAAAGATAATGAGACGATTTCTTATCAATCAATTCCTGTTGTAGATCGTGAAAGTGCTATTAAACTAGGTGATCGAAAAATGGGACAAATGATAGATTATGTTTCACAGTTTGAAGTAGATGAATCTTATGAACAAATTAATTATCAAGATACTCCTTATCGAGTTACACCATTAGAATATAGTGATTTAATTAAATGGATAACAAATCGAAAAGAAGGCTTACCAGCTTATGTTAAAGTGAATATGGTAAGTCAAGAATCTGAAGTTGTTGAATTGAAAGAAGGCATGAAATATTCAAAATCTGAACATTTTGGTAGAAATATTAATCGTCATTTAAGGATGAATTATCCTACGAAAATGTTTGAAGAATTAGCTTTTGAAATTAACGATGAAGGTATTCCTTATTGGATTGCTCCTGTATTTGAATATAAAATAGGTCCCTTTGGTGGAAAAGATATTGTAGGAGCAGTTTTAGTAAATGCTGTTGATGGTAAGCATAAATATTATGATATTAAAGATATTCCTAATTGGGTAGATCGTGTTTATCCAGCAGAGTTAGTTATTCAACAGTTAGAAAATTATGGAAAATATACACATGGTTATATTAATTCTGTTTTCTCACAAAAAGGTGTGTTACAATCAACAGATGGATATAATTATATTGTTATTGATGATGATGTTTATTTGTACACAGGTCTTACAAGTGTTTCTAAAGATGCAAGTAATGTTGGATTTGCATTAATTAATTTACGTACAAAAGAAGGCAAATATTATCATATTTCTGGAGCAGAAGAATATTCGGCAATGTCTTCGGCAGAAGGAAAGGTACAAAACTTAAAATATAAAGCAACATTTCCAATTTTAGTCAATGCAGGAGGAGAGCCTACTTATTTCCTTTCTTTAAAAGATAGTAGTAATCTTGTTAAGCTGTATGCCTTTGTCAGTGTTAAAAATTATCAAATTGTAGCAACAGGAAGTAGTGTATCTGAGGCTGAAAAAGCTTATTATGAGGTTTTATCTCAAAATGGTAAAAGTCATGAAGAATTTGAAGAAAATACTTTAACTGGCAAAATTTCTTCAATTAATAGTGCTGTTAAAGAAGGCAATAGTGTCTATTATTTTAAACTAGAGGGTGATGATCATATTTATATTGCGGATCTGTCCCTTTCTAATTCGTTACCGCTTGTACAAGCTGGCGATGAAGTTGAAATTCAATTTATTTCGAATGAACATCAAAGTGTGGTTATTAGTCAATTTAAAGCTAAATAATTTAAAATAGGAATACGAGTTATTCCTATTTTTTGTAATTTTATGAAATAATTATAATAAATAGAAAAAAAAGAGTGTATTTTTTATAAATATTTATTATAATGATAAAGCATTTTAAGATAAGGGAGAGGTTTAAATAATGATTCAATTTTTCAAAAAAAATATCGAATCTAATAAAAAACTAAGAACATTTGAAATAATTGTTTTATGTTTACTTGTTTTTACTTCAATTGGTTCAGTTTTTTATGGTTTGATGCAAATTCATAAAGACGTAGGAGATCTGCAATATGTTCAATCTGTCATGATGGATAGAGATAAAGATGAAGAAGATTATGATTCGGATAACAAAGTTTGTGATGTCATTTATCGAAAAGGTAATCAAAAACTTGTGGTATCTTATGATTATGAAGATTATGTTAAATTAAATAAAAATTCAATCAAAGCATATGAATTCAAAACAGAAAATGGACAAAATCTTTATTTTGATCATAAAGATGTAAGTCGTCAAGAAGCAAGTCATACTTATAAAGAAATGATGGCAGAAGAAACATTATCTGTTTTCAATTTAGCGAGTGCAACATTTATTTTAATGTTATCTGTTGCGATTATGATGTTATTCTCTAAACAATTTACAACATATGAAAAATCATGGTTTATCTCAATTATGGTGTTAGCTACGATTTTATCTGTGTTATTCCCAGAAGATAGTGCCAATGGTGTAAACGGTATTATCATTATGATTCTTTATTTATTAGATACATTCTTAAATATTTTATGTGAACTACTGATATCTAAACAATCAAGGTATAATTTCTTGGTTTCTGTCTTGGTAGAAATTGTGGAAATTGTTTCTTGTGTTGTTTTAATGTATCGTTTTGCAACAATGGCAACAACTTTATTTTTCTGGTTACCTATTGATATTATTAGTTATATTAACTGGTCTAAACATCGCGATGATGAAGAAGATGAACTTACAATGGTAAGAAAATTAAAAGGATATCAAGAAGTTTTAGTTATTATTGGTATTATTGTTTGGACAGTTGTTGTAGGTTATTTTATTAGTGGTTTAGATATCGCTACTGATTTTTATAACAATAAAACATTAGAAACAGCTATTATTTATATTGACGCTTGTGCATCAGCAGTTGGAATCGCCAACGGTCTCTTTATTTTCTTTAGATTAAGAGAACAATGGATTGCTTGGTATATATGTGCATTTTTAGAAGCAGTTATTAACATAATGTCAGGACAATATGTTTTACTTCCTTTAAAACTGGGTTATTTTACAAATACAACTTATGGATATATTAAATGGAGTAGATATATCAAAGAACATCAAAATAAAGAAAAAGTATCTTTGTTTTAAAAAATTAATTTAAAATAAAATATTTTCAAAGTACTAAGAGTTTTTCAGGAGTACTTGAGAATGTTGATTGAAACTGTTACAATAGGATGTGTAAAAAATTATTAATAGGAGAGATAATGTATGGCAATTAGTGCAGGAGATTTTAGAACAGGATTAACTTTAATTATTGATGGTGATCCTTGCCAAGTGTTGGATTTCCAACATGTTAAACCTGGTAAAGGAGCAGCTATTTTAAAAACTAAAATGAGAAACTTGAAAACAGGAGCTATTCAAGAAAAGAACTTCAATGCTTCAACTAAATTTGATCAAGCTAATATTTCTAAAAAAGCAGCTCAATTTTCTTATGAAGCAGACAATACTTTCTACTTCATGGATATGGAAACATATGATACATATGAATTATCTGAAGAACAAGTTGGTTATAATAAATACTTTATTGTCGAAGGAACTGAAGTATATTTAGTATTCTTTGAAGGATTATTATTAAACGTTTCTGTTTCTGAAAAAGTAGAATTAACTATTGTAGAAACAGATCCAGCTATCAAAGGGGCACCATCTAACCAAACAAAAGACGCTAAAACTGAAACAGGTTTAACTCTTAGAGTTCCTCAATTTATTGAACAAGGTGAAAAAATCGTCGTTTTTTCAGCTGATGGAAAATACGCAGGAAGAGCTTAATAAAGCTCTTTTTTATCATGGGTAAAGTTGTATTAATTACAGGTGGGGCCAAAGGTATTGGTAGAGCCATTGCTTTAGAGTTAGCGAAGAATCAATATGATATTGTTATTAATTATTTAACGTCAAATCAAGAAGCAGAATGTTTAAAAGAACATATTATTCAACAATATCATGTACGTTGTTTGGCTTTAAAAGCAGATGTTTCTATAGAAGATCAAGTTGAAAAAATGATTCAAGAAATTGATGAACGATTAGGTGGTGTTGATATTTTAATCAATAATGCAGGAATTGATTTATCTAATTTGTTTCATTTAAAAACGGCGGATGAATTTAGAAAGACTTTAGATGTTAATGTTGTGGGGGCTTATAATTGTAGTAAAAGTGTTTCAGCACATATGCTTAAACAAGACTATGGACGTATTATCAATATTTCCTCGACAAATGGCATGAATACATATTATCCTATGTGTATTGATTATGATGCTTCTAAAGCGGCGCTTATTTCTTTAACACACAATTTGGCGTTTGAGTTTGGACCCTATATTCATGTAAATTGTATTGCTCCAGGATTTATTGGTACAGAAAATGAACTTGATGGCTATGATGAAGAATTTTTAAAAGAAGAACAAGAAAAAATTATGGTTAAACGCTATGGCAAACCTGAAGAAGTGGCTTATTTAGTGAAGTTTTTGATTAGTGATGAAGCTAATTTTATCAATAATTCGATTATTCGAATTGATGGTGGACAAATAGGAAGTATGTAAAAAAGACTCAATTGTTGATTCAACAGTTGAGTCTTTTTTTTATTTGTTTTTCATTTGCGTTAAGGCAAGTAAAATAGAAAGCTTACCATATTCGATTGATAAACCACCTTGCATATATAAAGTATAAGGTTCTTTTACAGGGGCATCCGCGCTTAATTCAATAGTACTTCCTTGAGTAAAACTTCCACTAGCCATAACTTCATCAAAAGGATAACCAGGCATTGGGGCAGGAAGAACACGTACAAAGGAATCAATTGGACTTGATGATTGGATTCCTTGAGTGAAATTCACTAATTTTTCCTTACTATGTAAATCTAATGTTTGGATAAGGTCTGTTCTTTTTTCGTTATAACGTGGTGATACATGTTCATATCCTAATTTTTCTAACATGTATGAAGTAAAAATAGCTGTTTTTAAAGCATTTTTTACAGCATTAGGAGCCATGAACACACCTTTAAAGAAAGCATTGTTAAGATTAAAGTTAGCGCCTAAGTCTTTACCAATACCAGGGGCAGTAAGTCTTTGCGCGACTTCGTAAACTAAATCTTTTTTACCGGCAACATAACCACCTGTTGGAGCAATTCCACCACCTAAGTTTTTCATTAATGATCCTACAACAATGTCAGCGCCAATATCTCCAGGTTCTTTTGTTTCTACAAGTTCACCATAACAGTTATCAACCATAATGATGACTTCTTGATTAACTTCTCTAATTTTATGAATAATTGATTCTATTTTATCGATTGTAAGTGATAAACGTTGACTATATCCACGAGAACGTTGAATTTCAACAAGTTTTACATTTTTTTGTTGGAGTCTTTCAACAATACTTTCTTCATCAAATTCATTATCAATTAAATCGATTTGTTCGTAATTTACACCATAGGCTTTTAATGATTGATTTGAATCACCACTTATACCAATCATTTCTTGTAAAGAATCATAAGGTTCACCACTTATAGAAATCATGGTATCACCATGTTTTAATAAAGCAGAAAGAGTTAAATATAATGCATTTGTTCCTGACATGATTTGAGGTCTTACTAAAGCATCTTCACATCCTAAAATAGAAGCAAAAATTCTTTCTAGTTTATCTCTTCCTTCATCATAGTTACCATAACCATTAATATCGGTAAAATCACTATAAGAAACTTGATTTTCTATAAAAGCAGATAAAACTTTATTTGAATTAACAAGGCAAAGTTCATCTACTTGGGCATAAATGTCTTTTAAATCATTATCTGATTGTTTAGCTAAAGCTAATAAATCTTGGTCTATTTTTTCTAATATCATTTTTACATCTCCTTTAATCCTGATATATTATACAATAAATATTTTTTTTGTGTATCTTTATCGACAAACTTCTTAGAAAGTAAATCCTAGTAGATTGTATTATTTTATTGTTTTATGATATAATTTTGAATTGAATTGAGGTGTATAAGATGAAACCAAGGATTTTAGTTGTTGATGATGAACAAGATATTAGAGAGTTGCTTAAATTTTATTTAAATAAAGAAGGCTATGAAGTGATTGAAGCGGCCAATGGTGAAGAAGCATTGACCATTTTTGAAAATGAATATATTGATTTAGGAATTATCGATGTCATGATGCCTAAAATGGATGGCTTTGAACTTGTTGAAAGTATGAAAGAATTTAAAGATGTTCCTTGTATTATGCTTACTGCCAAGGGGGAAAGCAAGGATAAGTTACGTGGCTTTTCTTCAGGGGTTGATGACTATGTTGTTAAACCTTTTGATCCTAATGAATTAATGGCTAGAGTTAAAGCAATTATGAAAAGATATGATATTAATACATCGCATATTGTACGTTTAAATGAAGTTGAATTGGATGGGGATAAATATGAAATCAGATATAAAGATGAATGTATTCATTTGCCACTAAAACAATTTGAATTATTATTTGAACTTGCTAAACATCCTAACCAAATTTTTTCAAGGGAACAGTTGATTGAAAAGATTTGGGGTATGGATTACGATGGGTTTGATCGTACAGTAGATGTCCATATTAAAAGAATTAGAGAAAATATCGGGCATTTACCAGGTTTTAATGTTGTAACAGTTAGAGGATTAGGATACAAAGTTGAGGTAGAGTAGATGAAATCTATTTATTCAAAATTGATTTTTGGCTTTTTTATTACAATCGTAGCTTCCTTTTCAGTAGCAGGTTTTGTATCTTTAAGATTAAATGACCAACAAATTGAATCCACAGTAGAAGAAGATTTGATTACAACAAATGATTATGTTTCTAAAGTGATTTCAAATATTAATATTGAAAATAGGGATGATATTATTGATTTATATGCAAAAAGTAGTGAAATGGCCATAACATGTTATTCAAGCAGTGAAGGCTATGTTGCTTATGGAAACAAAAAATATAATCCAACACCTGAACAGATGATGGCAATGTTTAAAAGTACAAACAATGAGCTTTCCTTTAAGCATCATAATGAAGTGTTAGCGTATGGTACAAAGAATATGATCAATGGGCAAGAGTATTATATCTATGTTCAAAAAGATACCAGTGGTCAAAAAAGTGCAATTGCTAATTCAGCAATTTTGATTTTGGGGTGTGTTTTTTTAACAGGAAGCATTGTCTTTTTAGTAATTGCCGATATTATTGTTAAACCTTTAACACGTTTAACAAATGCAATCAAAGAACTGAGCAATGGGAATTATAATGTTCGTGTTGATAATGTTGGACAAGATGAAATTTCTAAATTAAATCAAGGATTTAATCAAATGGCGAGGCAACTTGCAAAACAAGATGAAACAAGGCAAAAGTTTATTTCAGATATTTCTCATGAATTTCAAACACCATTGACGTCTATTCAAGGATTTGCCAATATTTTAAAAGAAGAAGACTTGCCAAAAGAACAAAGAGTAAAATATGCGAATATTATTTTATATAATAGTAAAAGATTATCTTCTCTAGCAAAAAATATGTTACAATTGACCTTGCTTGATAGAGAAGAGATTGAATTAGAGTTAACAAATTATTCATTAGTTGAACAAATGAATCGAGTTATTTCTACTCAAGAAAATCAAGCAATGGAAAAAAATATAGAAATTGTCTTTGAGATGCCTAAAAAAGAAATATTTATAGAAGGAGACGAACAACGTTTAGAACAAGTTTGGACCAATATTATTTCAAATGCTATAAAGTATACAAATGAAGGTGGACTCATTACAATTACGATGAAAAAAAATTCTAAAGATATAGAAATTTCTATAGAAGACACGGGTATTGGAATGTCTAAAGAAGTCGTTTCTCATATTTTTGAAAGATTTTATAGAGAAGATAAAGCAAGAAACGTTGAAGGAAATGGACTCGGCTTGGCAATTGTAAAATCTATTGTTGATTTACATCATGGGAAGATAGATATTTTATCTCAAGTAGATGTGGGTACAAATTTTATTGTAAGACTGCCAATTGAAAAACAAAAATTAATTGAAAGATTGAAAAGGTAAGGGGATTAGTATGTTAGAATTAAAAGAAAAGATTTTAAGTGATGGAGAAATTATTGAACCAGATATTTTAAAAGTAGATAGTTTTATTAATCATCAAATTGATCCAAAAACTTATAGATCAATTGCTAAAGAAATTAAAAGAAGATTTGCGGGGGAAAAAATCGATAAGATTTTAACAATTGAAGCATCAGGAATTGCACTGGGATTAGCACTTAGCTATGAATTAAATGATATTCCTGTTGTTTTTGCTAAAAAAGGAACATCTAAAACAGTTAATGATGATTTATATACAAGTGAAGTATATTCATATACTAAAGGAACAAGATATATTGCTTGCGTTAAAAAGAAATATTTAAATGAAAATGAAAATGTGATACTTGTAGATGATTTCTTAGCTGATGGAAATGCAATGCTTGGATTAGTCGATATGTGTAATCAAGCAAAAGCACATGTTGTTGGATGCGGTATTATTATTGAAAAAGGATTTCAAAAAGGACATCAAAAATTAGTTGATTTAGGTTATAGAGTAGAATCGCTTGCGATTATTGAATCGTTTGAAAATGGTAAAATAGTTTTCAAATAGGCTAGAAAGGAGCATCTATGTATTTAAAAAAAATAGAATTACATGGATTTAAATCATTTGCAGATAAAGTTAATATAGAATTTCAGCCGGGAATAACAGGAATTGTAGGGCCTAATGGATGTGGAAAATCTAATATTTCGGATGCAGTTAGATGGGTATTAGGTGAACAATCTGTAAAATCTTTACGTGGAAGTAATATGACAGATGTTATTTTTGCTGGTTCTCAAGATCGTCGGGCACAAAATTTAGCTGAAGTTACTTTAATATTTGATAATAGTGATCGTATGCTTAATTATGACTATAATGAAGTTGAAATTACTAGACGTCTTTATCGACAAGGAAATGAGGCTGAATATCTTTTAAATCGGCAACAATGTCGTTTAAAAGATATTACAGATCTGCTTTTAGATACGGGACTTGGAAGAGATTCGCTTTCTATTATTTCTCAAGGAAATATTTCTAATTTTGCTGATAGTCGTCCTGAAGAAAGACGAGTTATTTTTGAAGAAGCTGCAGGAGTTTCTAAATATAAAAAAAGAAAAATTGAGGCTATTAGAAAATTAGAGAGAACAACGGATAATTTAAATCGTATAAAAGATATTGTTTATGAATTAGAAAAACAAATAGCACCATTAAAAAAACAAAAAGAAAAAGCAGAAGTATTTTTAACGTTGAAGGAAAAACTTACTTCAATCGAAGTAAATGTACTTGTTCATGAAGTTTCGGAATTAAAACATCAACTAGATACGCTATCTTTACAATTAAAAGACCTTAATGAACGACACAGTTCATTAGATGCAGAAATTTTATTAAAAGAAAGTGCTGATGATGAGATAAAAAAGAAAATGTTTGTTTTAGATAATGAAATAAACTCTCTACAAAGTCAATTATTAGAATCGATGTCTGAAGTTTCAAGACTAGAAACAAGTAAAATAGAGGTTGATCAAAAAAGAAAACATGCTTTACAGTCTCAAAACAGTGGTGATATAAAGAAGAAATTAGATAACTTAAAAGCTATTTTGACGGATTTGATTGAAGAATATAATGACCGTGTTGAACGATTAAAAACAACAGAAAAATCTCTTGAAGATTTATCTCAAGAACAAACGGTTTTAACATCCAAAATCAATCATAAACATCAATCTATTAATAATCTTAATCAAGAAATTACGAAAAATAAAAATAGACAAGAAATATTAGTGGATTTAGTAGAAAATAAATCCAATTATCATCATGGTGTCAAGGCTATTATGGAACTTGCTCATGATAATCCGGATATTATTGGTGTTTTTGGAGATTTACTAGAAAATGATTCGAAGTATGATTTAGCGGTTTCTGTTGCTTTAGGAAGTGCTTTGCAATTTATTGTTACGAAAGATAATTTACAAGCTAGATTAGCAATTAAGTTTTTAAAAGATAATAAGGCAGGACGTGCTACTTTTTTACCTTTAGCGGATATGGAACCACGTTCTTTAAGAGAAGAACATGCTATTTTATGTCCAGCTTTAGAAGGTTATTTAGGTGTATTAAGTGATTTTGTTTCAAGTTCTAAAAATATAGATAATGTTATTTTGAATCAATTGGGAAATGTTATTTTAGCTGATGATATTGATCATGCTTATGAAATATCAAAGGCAACATATGCTCGATATAAAGTTGTTACTTTGGATGGAAATATTGTCAATGTTGGAGGTTCACTTACAGGTGGAACAGTTAATCGTCAACAATCATCCATTCTTCAAAAAAGAGAACTAGAAAAAGTTAAAGAAAAATTGGATGAATTAGAACAAAAACTTGTACGTGAAAAGAATGAATTACTTAAACTTGAAAACGATGCTAAAGAATTGGCACATACACTTCTACAAAAACAAATGTCATATGCTAAGTTAGAAGTTGTTGTTCAAGGAAAAAAGGAAGAACTTGTAGTTGCTAAAGGTGAATATGAAAGTTTATCGCATCAAAGCGTTGAATTGGATGAGTTTAAAAGTGGTAAAATTGATAATCAACTTGTTTTACAATTAAATGAAGCCATCAAGCATCGAGATGAATTAACAGAAAAAATAAAATCAAAAAGAGAATTAAGAATGTCCTATGTTAATGAAAATGAGCAATTAGAATCAAAATTGAAAGATTTAAGAAAGATGCTTAAAGACATTCAAGGACAAATTAATGAAAAAGCTATTTTATCTACTAAATATGAAGGATCATTAAATAATTATTTAAGTCGATTATCTAATGAATATTCCATGACTTATGAGTATGCAAGTGAAAATTATCATGATGAAGTAGATATTGAATTTGCTAGAGGAGAGGTTGCTACACTTAGAAATGAAATAGTAGCACTTGGTCATGTTAATATTGATGCTATCGAAGAATATAAAGAAGTTTCATCGCGTTACGAAAATATGAATAGTCAACGACTTGACTTAATACAAGCTCAGGATAAAATAGTACAGGCAATTGATGAAATGGATCAAATTATGATTGAGAAATTTTCAACAACATTTGAAAAGATTAATAAAGAATTTAATAATGTTTTTAGAGAATTATTTGGTGGGGGAAGAGCACAAATCAAATATACTGATCCAGATAATATTTTAGAAACGGGAATTGATATAGATGTACAACCACCAGGAAAAGCTGTGTCGAATATTACATTATTTTCTGGTGGAGAAAAAGCGTTGATTGCAATTTCATGTTTATTTGCTATTTTAAAAGTAAGACCTGTGCCAATGTGTATCTTAGATGAAGTTGAAGCAGCATTGGATATGGCTAATGTTGAAAGATTTGCAAAATTCTTAAGAGAATTTTCTAAACAAACACAATTTATTGTAGTAACACATCGTGAGGGAACGATGGAAGAATGTGATTTGTTATATGGTGCGACGATGCAACAAAAAGGTGTTACAAAACTTGTAAGTGTCAAACTTGAAGAGGCAATAGATTTTTCTAATGAAAATCGTAAGGGAGGTATTTAGATGGGATTTTTTACACAAATAAAAGAAAAATTAGTTGGAAAGTCAACTAAGCAAAATGAAAAATATGTTGTTGGTTTAGATAAATCTTCTGAAACATTTTCAGATCGTATTAATGAATTAGCTGCCCGATTTAGAGAAATCAATGATGAGTATTTTGAAGAATTAGAAAATATTTTAATTATGGCTGATGTTGGTGTTTCGATGGTCATGAAGATTGTATCTGAAATTAAAACAGAAGTAAGAATCAGAAATATAACTGATCCAAGAGAAATTAATGATATTATTGTTGATAAAATGTTCGTTATTTATGCTAATGAAAGTGTTATGTCAACTAAAATCAATTACGCAGCAGAAGGGTTAACTGTTATTTTAATGGTTGGTGTCAATGGTGCTGGAAAAACAACAACGATTGGGAAACTTGCTCATCGTATTGTTCATGATGAAGGTAAAAAAGTCGTTGTTGCTGCGGGTGATACATTTAGAGCAGGAGCAATTGATCAGTTGGCAGTTTGGGCAGAAAGAGTTGGTGTGGATATCGTTAAAGGAAAAGAAGGAGGAGATCCTTCGGCCGTTGTTTTTGATGCTTTAAATAAAGCTAAAGAAACAGGAGCGGATGTTTTAATTTGTGATACAGCAGGTCGTTTACAAAATAAAGTGAATTTAATGAACGAATTGGAAAAAATGAATCGTATTATTAAGCGTGTTGTTCCTGAAGGACCACATGAAACACTTCTTGTTGTAGATGCAACAACAGGACAAAATGGTGTTTCACAAGCTATTGAATTTTCTAAGATTACTGATATTACAGGGATTGTTCTTACAAAAATGGATGGTACTGCTAAAGGTGGAATTGTTTTATCTATTAAAGATCAATTAAATATTCCTGTAAAATTTATTGGTTTAGGTGAACAAGTTGATGATTTACAAGAATTTGACTTAGAACAATATATTTATGGATTATGTAAAGGGTTAGTTGAGGAAGCATAATGGAAAATAGTTTAGAAAAAAAGCAAAGAGTAAATCTTTTGATGGATTTATATGAAGATTTATTAACTGAAAAACAAAGAGAGTATTTAGATTTGTATTATCATGAGGATTTGTCTTTATCAGAGATATCTTTGATTAAAAATGTTTCTAAAAATGCAGTTTTTGACAATTTAAAAAAAGCTTGTTTACATTTAGAAAATTATGAAGAAAAATTAAATTTATTAGAAAAACATCAAAAAAGACTTGAAATTATAGATGATTTAGAAAAAGATATAAAAGAAGAACATAAAAATATTGATGAACATTTACAAATGTTAAGAGATTTATAGGAGGTATATATGGCGTTTGATTCGTTATCTGAAAGATTGCAGTCAACTTTAAAAAAGGTATCTGGACAAGGTCAGTTGACTGAAAGTAATATGGAAGAGATGTTGACAGAAATTCGACTTGCTTTACTTGAAGCTGATGTCAACTATCAAGTTGTAAAAGAGTTCATTGCATCAACAAAAGAAAAAGCAATTGGTGCAGATGTCGTAGGTTCATTAAAACCTGGACAAGTTTTAGTTAAAATTGTACATGATGAATTAGTACATTTATTAGGTGATGAGGTTTCAGAAGTTGATTTTAGTAAAAAACCAACAGTTATTATGATGGTAGGGTTACAAGGTTCTGGGAAAACAACAACTTCTGGGAAAATTGCTAAATTAATTAAGACAAAATATGCTAAAAAACCATTATTGGTTGCAGGAGATATTTATCGTCCAGCAGCCGTTGATCAATTGGTAACATTAGGAAAGCAATTAGATGTGCCTGTTTATGAAAAAGGAACATCTGAAAGTGCTGAAAATATTGTTAAAGGTGCTATGAATTATGCGGCTTTAAATAATAATGATGTTATTATTATTGATACGGCAGGACGTTTGCACATTGATGAACCTTTAATGCAAGAACTAGCAAATGTTAAAGAAATTGCAAAACCTGATGAAATTTTACTTGTTGTAGATTCATTGACAGGTCAAGATATTGTCAATGTAGCTGCTTCATTTAATGAAAAATTAAGTATTACAGGAGCTGTGCTTACTAAATTAGATGGTGATTCTCGTGGTGGGGGAGCACTTTCTATTAGACATATTACGCATGTTCCAATTAAATTTATTGGTACAGGTGAAAAATTAGATGCTATTGATTTATTCTACCCAGATCGTATGGCAGATCGTATCTTAGGAATGGGTGATGTAGTCTCTTTAGTTGAAAAAGTTCAAGATGTCTATGATGAAAAAGAAACAATGAAAGCTATGAAAAAAATGCAATCTGGACGTTTTGGATTGGATGATATGCTTGATCAAATGCATCAATTAAAGAAGTTAGGTCCACTTTCAGGAATTTTGAAAATGATTCCTGGTATGCCATCTATGCCTAATTTAAACGATGAAACAACAGATAAGAGAATGAAAGAAACAGAGTCTATTATTTATTCTATGACTTTAGAAGAACGTCGTGATCCAAGTATTATTACATTATCTAGAAAACAACGTATTGCTAAAGGATGCGGTAAAGATTTAGCAGCTATTAATAGATTATTAAAACAATTTGAACAATCTAAACAAATGATGAAACAAATGTCAAATATGGATATGGCAACAGGACTTCCAAAAATGGGAGGAGGTCACTTTGTAGGTGGTCCAAATCGTAAAAAAGTACGTCATAAAAAGAAAAAGAAAAAATAATGAAAGGTGTCAAGCAAAAATGCTTGACACCTGTTTCTATCTATGTTAAATTATACAAGCAATAAGAAAACAAGGAGGAAATATAAATGGCAGTAAAATTAAGAATGACAAGAATGGGTGCTAAAAAAAGACCTTTCTATAGAATCGTAGCAGCTGATTCAAGATCACCAAGAGATGGTAGATTTATTGAATTATTAGGTACATATAATCCATGTACTAATCCAGCTCAAGTTAACTTAAAAGAAGAAGAAATCTTAAAATGGTTAAACAATGGTGCTCAACCATCTGATACAGTTAGAAACTTATTATCTAAACAAGGTATCATGAAAAAATTTGCTGATTCAAAACAAGGTAAATAATTATGGATTATGTAAAAACACTAAAAGATATAGCGATTGAATTAGTTGAGGATAAAGAACATTTAGAAGTAAGACAAATGCCTTCTTTAGATGAGAATGTTGTTGTTTTACATGTTTATTCAGCAAAAAATGACATTGCAAAATTAATCGGTCGTAAAGGTGTTATGGCTAATTCTATTCGTCAATTAATGTCTGTTGCAGGACGTCTTTCTGATAAAAAATTAGATATTAAATTCGAATCATATGAATAGATGTGTTTTACACATCTATTTTTTTTGGAGGTTATATGGAAAAATTAAAAATTGGAAAAATTGTTGGAACGCATGCACTTAAAGGAGAACTTAAAATACGTTCTTTTAGTGATTTCAATGATCAAAGATTTGTTGTGGGACATAAGCTTTACTTAAATGAAATTGTAGACCCTTTTATCATCAAAACTGTAAGAGTTCATAAAGGAAATTATTTAATCAGTTTTGAGGGATTACAAGATATTAATCTAGTAGAAAAATATGTTGGTTATAATGTTTATGGTTTAAAAGAAGATGTTGAATTAGATGATGATGAATATTTTTACGATGATTTAATTGGTTGTCAGATCATTAATAATGATCAAGAAATTGGAAAAGTAGAATCTGTTTATTTTAATGGTGCACATGATGTTTTAACTGTACAAACAGCAAATAAAAAGATTGCTATTCCATATGTTGATGCATTTATTGAAAATGAAGATATTGAAAATAAAAAAATATTTGTTCATTTGATTAAGGGAATGTATGATGAAGATTGATATTTTATCACTATTTCCAGAAATGTTTGAAGGCTTTTTAAATACCTCAATTATCAAAAGAGCTATAGATAAAGAAGTTGTTGATATTAAGATTCATAATTTTAGAGAATTCACTCAAGATAAGCATAAACATGTAGATGATTATCCTTATGGAGGAGGACAGGGAATGGTGTTGATGTGTCAACCAATCATTGATTGCTTAAAAACATTAACAACGGATGATTCACTTGTTATTTTAATGTCTCCTCAAGGGATTACTTTAAAGCATCAAGTAGCACAAAAGCTTTCATTAGAAAAGCATCTTATTATTATTTGTGGGCATTATGAAGGATTTGATGAAAGAATTCGTGATTATGTTGATTTAGAATTGTCTATTGGTGATTATGTACTAACTGGTGGTGAACTAGGAAGTATGGTTACTTGTGATGCGGTAATAAGATTACTTGAAGGAGCTATTCGTCAAGAAAGCCATGAAGATGATTCATTTGCAGATGGATTATTAGAATACCCACAATATACAAGACCAATAGAATATGATGGAAATAGAGTGCCTGACGTATTGGTCTCTGGTCATCATGAAAATATTCGTAAATGGAGAAAATACCAATCTCTAAAGAAAACCTATTTAAAGAGACCAGATTTATTAGAAAATTATGAATTTGATGAAGAATCGGCAAATATGTTGACAAAAATTAAAAAAAAGAGTTGATATTTTTTCGAACGATGTTATAATAGCATAGGTCAATGTGACTGCATATGTTCCGCTGGTTAATCGAATGAACATACAAGACTATAAATGAAAAGGAGAAGAAAGATGAATTTAACATTAGTAGAACAAATTACTAAAAAACAATTAAAATCTGATATCCCTGTTTTCAAAGCTGGAGACACTTTAAAAGTTTATGTAAAAATTAAAGAAGGTAATAAATACCGTATCCAATTATTTGAAGGGGTTTGTATCGCAAGACAAGGTAAAGGAATTGCTGAAACTTTCACAGTTAGAAAAATTTCTTACCAAGTTGGTGTAGAAAGAACTTTCCCAGTTCATTCACCAATCATCGATAGAATCGAAGTTGCTAAAGTTGGTAAAGTACGTAGAGCTAAATTAAATTACTTACGTGGTTTATCTGGTAAAGCTGCTAGAATCAAAGAAATTAGAAAATAAGAAATGGGTAACCATTTCTTTTTTTCTACCATTAATTGTTGTATAATAGAACACGTCTATAAGATAAAGATAGGTGATGTCTATGAAATATAGTAAAAAAACAATGATGGCAATATTAGAATTTATTGTTGTTTGTTTAGCAATTGTTTTTGTTTTTAAAGGCATAATTATGCCGGTTAAAGTTGATGGTTCTTCAATGTATCCAACATTACATGACGGAGATCTTGCCTTTATGTCTCGGCTTGATTTGAATTCAAAACAAATTAAAAGATTTGATATTGTCACAATAGACTGTAAACAATTAGACAATGTAATTATTAAAAGAGTTATAGGGTTACCTGGAGAAAAAATTGTTTACAAAAATGATTGTTTGTATGTTAATGGAAAGTATATTAAAGAAAATTATCTTAATAAATCACATATAAAAGATGTAAAGAGTCGATATAATATTTCTTATTTTACTGATGATTTTGAAATTTCAGTTGGTGAAAATGAAATTTTCGTTTTAGGTGATAATAGAGTAAATTCACTTGATTCAAGAGAATTAGGATGTTTTAAAATTGAAGATGTTTTATCAAAAAAAGGAATTATACTATTTCCTTTTAATCATATGAAAGGAATGAACTAATATGGCACAAATACAATGGTTTCCTGGCCATATGGCTAAGGCAAAAAGAGAAATCGCTGATAAAATAAAATTAATAGATATTGTTGTTGAATTGGTGGATGCTAGAGCTCCATATTCAAGTAAAAATCCATTATTTAATAGTGTTGTTAATAATAAGCCAAGATTAATTGTAATGACAAAAGAAGATTTAGCAGATGATAAACTAACACAAAAATGGATAGATTTTTACAAAAGTAAAGGTTATTATGCTATAAGTGTTAATCTTAAGCAATTTAATGAATATAAAAAGATCATACAAGTTTGCAAAGAAATTTTGAAAGATAAAATGGCACGAGAAGCAAAGAAGGGATTAAAACCTCGTGCAATGCGAGCAATGGTTTTAGGTATTCCTAATGTTGGAAAATCTACTTTCATCAATCGCTTAGCAAAAAGAAAAGCAACTGTTACGGGGAATAAACCAGGTGTAACGAAAGCTCAACAAATTATTAAGGTAGATAAAGATTTTGAATTATTTGATACACCGGGTGTTTTATGGCCTAAATTCGAAAGTGAGGATATTGCTAGAAATATTGCTCTTATTGGCTCTATTAAACAGCAAATATTACCAAGGGAAGATTTATTTATTTATGCAGTTGAATATTTAGTTAAAAATTACCCTGGAACTTTAGAAAATCGTTATCAAATAGCTGTTGATTTACAAAGTGATTGGGTTGAAAAATGTTATGATGATATCGCATTTAATAAAAAAATAAAACCAGTAAGAGGGATTACTGATTATGAGCGTGTCATGGATATGTTTTTTACTGATTTATTTGATGGTGTTATTACAAAAATAACATGGGAGCTTCCAAATGGGTAATTTATTAGAATATGAAAATAGATATTATGATTTAGGTTATGATTATATTATTGGTCTTGATGAAGCTGGAAGAGGACCAATGGCTGGCGAATTAGTTGTTGCAGGAGTCATTTTTCCTAAAGGATTTTATGATGAACGTATTTTTGATTCAAAACAATTAACAGCAAAAAAAAGAGAGGCGATGTATCAAATAATTATAGAAAATGCATTAGCCTATCACATTGAAGTTATTTCTGTTGAAGATGTTGATCAATTAAATGTATATAGCGCAAGTCAAAAAGGAATGGAAAAATGTTGTCAAATTTTAAAGAAAGAAAAAATGTTTGCTTTAACAGATGCGATGCCTTTACATGATATTGAACATTTATCTATTATTAAAGGAGATACCCTTTCTATGTCTATTGCAGCAGCAAGTATATTAGCTAAGGTAACAAGGGATCATTTGATGATAGATTATGCAAAAAAATATCCACAATATGGTTTTGAAAAACATAAGGGCTATGTAACCAAGGCACATAAAGAGGCACTTAGTAAATATGGTCCATGCCCTATTCATAGGAAATCTTTTAAACCAGTACAAGAAGTAATGAAAGAACAAATATCTTTAAATTTAGATATTTAGTTCTTTTTTTATAAAAAAAAGAAGAAAAAACAAAATTAAATGTCTATATAAATAGTGAGGTGATAAATATGGAAGAAATCTTACTATTTTTTGCTTTGAAGTATCAAGGTGATTTTCAAAGTATTTTAAAAGCATTGCAAGCAAAAGAAAAAGTTTCTCAAGAAGAAAGGAGGGAAGCAGTTGCCAAAGTAAATTCAAAATATACAACGATTATTTCAAGTGATTATCCAGATGCTTTAAAAGAAATATCTTGTCCACCATTTGTATTGTTTTATCATGGAAATTTGAATATTTTAAATGGTAAATGCATAGGTGTTATTGGTAAACGTGTTCCTAGTGAATATGGATCAAATATTACGGATAAAATTGTATGTGATTTAGTAAAAAATGAATATACGATTGTAAGTGGTATGGCATTAGGAATTGATACTCTCGCTCATAGAAGTGCATTAAAAAACAAAGGGAAAACAGTTGCAGTATTGGGAAGTGGAATTAATTATTGTTATCCAAAAAGAAATCAAGATTTATATGCTCAATTAAAAAGTAATCATCTTATTATTAGTGAAAAACCTGGTGATTATGTACCACAGGCTAAGGATTTTCCAAGTAGGAATCGGTTAATTGCTGGCTTAAGTGAATCTGTAGTTGTTACAGAAGCTGAAAAACGTTCAGGAACAATGATTACTGTAGGATATGCATTAGATCAAGGAAAAGATATCTATTGTATTCCATCAAGAATTGGGGATCCAATGGGGTGTAATTTATTGATTCAACAAGGGGCCAAGTTAGTATTGACTGTAAATGATATTATTGAAGATTAATGAAATGGAGTTGACAAAGTGAAAAAAAACAATAATAATAGTTTTTGCGATAAGGGGGTTATATTATGTATGATAAATTAGTCATTGTGGAATCTCCTTCTAAATCAAAAACAATAGAAAATTATTTAGGGAAGGAATATCATGTGACTTCTTCTAAAGGGCATATTAGAGATTTATCAACATCTGGTAAAGAAGGGCTAGGGATTGATCAAGAAGATCATTATAAGCCAAAATATGTTATTTCTAAGGATAAAAAAGATGTCGTTAAGGAATTGAAAGCAGCTGTTAAAGAGGCAAAAACAGTTTATCTTGCTACCGACCCTGACCGTGAAGGGGAAGCAATTTCATGGCATTTAGCAGATGTTTTAGGTTTAGATATGGATGATGATAATCGTATTGTTTTTAATGAGGTAACAAAAGATGCAGTTGTTGATGCATTGAATCATCCTCGTAAAATTGATCAAAATCTTGTAAAATCTCAAGAAACAAGAAGAGTATTGGATAGAATTATTGGATTTAAATTATCTAAATTATTACAAAGAAAAATTAAATCTAAATCAGCTGGTCGAGTTCAATCGGTTGCTTTAAGATTAATTGTTGAAAAAGAACGTGAAATCGAAGCCTTTGTTCCAGAAGAATACTGGAAAATCAAAGCACAATTTGAAAAAGATGAAATTGAATTTACAGGTGAACTTAATAAAAAAGGAACAAAGAAGTTAAAAATTTCAAATGAACAAGAAGCTTTGGAAATCTTTAATGCACTTTCTAAAGAATTTGTTATTGATAGTGTAAAAAAATCAAGTAAGAAAAGAGAATCAAAACCACCATTTATTACTTCAACATTACAACAAGAAGCGTCTTCTAAATTAGGCTTTAAAGCAAGAAAGACAATGATGATTGCTCAAAAGCTATATGAAGGAATTGCTTTAGAAGATGAAACAGTAGGGCTTATTACTTATATGCGTACAGATTCGACAAGATTGTCAGATTTATTTGTAGAAAGTGCTACAGAATATATTAAAGAAAAATATGGTCAAAATTATGTTGGAAAAGTAAAAGTAAGCAAAAAGAAAGAAAATGTACAAGATGCTCACGAAGGAATTCGTCCAACAAGTGCAATGCGTACACCTGAGTCTGTTAAAGAATATTTAAGTGCGGATGAATTTAAATTGTATTCTTTAATTTATGCCAGAGCATTGGCGTCATTAATGGCACCATCTCGTTTTGATGCAACAAGTGTAGTATTAGAAAATAATAACTATTATTTTAACGCAAGTGGTTCAGTATTAAAATTTGATGGTTATTTACGTTTATATAGCCCATATGAAAAACAAAAAGATGAAATTTTACCTGAATTAACTGAACAAGAAATTTTAGAAAGTCAAAATATTGAAAAAACACAACATTTTACAAAACCACCTGCTCGTTATAGTGAAGCAAAACTAATTAAAGAAATGGAAGAACTTGGAATTGGTAGACCAAGTACTTATGCGATGATTATTGATACGATTCAAACTAGAGGGTATGTGGAACTTGTTGATAAAACATTTAAACCTACTGAAAGTGGAATTTTAACAAGTGATCGACTAACACAATTTTTTAATGATATTATTAATGTCGAATATACTGCACAAATGGAAAAAGAACTAGATGATATTGCAGAAGGACAAGATGATTATTTTGATGCTATAGATACATTTATTAAAAAATTCCAACCTTTATTGGATGAAGCAAATGAAAAAATGGAAGTCATTTCACCTAAAAAAACAGGAGAGAAATGTCCTGAATGTGGACATGATCTTGTTGAAAGACATGGGCGTTATGGTAAATTTATAGCTTGTGAAAATTATCCTGAATGTAAATATATCAAAAAGGAAAAAGTTGAACCTGAATTTACAGGAGAAAACTGTCCTAAGTGTGGAAGCCCAATGGTTTTTAAAACCGGAAGATATGGTAAATTTGAAGCATGTTCAAATTACCCACAATGTAAATATATTAAGAATTCTAAAAAGAAAGCAGAACCTGTTATGACAGATGAAGTTTGTCCTAACTGTGGTTCTCCAGTGGTTATTAAAAAGGGACGTTGGGGAGAATTTAAAGCTTGTTCAAATTATCCAAAATGTAAAACAATTATTAAGTAGAACATTTGTTCTACTTTTTTAAAAAGGAGAAAATATGGAAAGTGAAAAAATAGTCAATGTAATTGGAGCTGGTCTTGCTGGAGTTGAGGCGGCTTATCAATTAGCAAAAAATAATATTAAAGTAAAGTTATATGAAATGAGACCTGTTAAAATGACACCGGCACATCATACATCATCATTTGCTGAACTTGTTTGTTCTAATTCGTTAAGAGGAGATAATTTCAATAATGCCGTAGGTGTATTAAAAAATGAAATGGAAAAACTAGATAGTGTTATTATTCGATTTGCTAGAAAAAATAGTGTTCCTGCTGGTGGAGCACTTGCAGTGGATCGTGAAAAGTTTTCTGCGGATGTTACTGAGTTTATAACAAATCATCCAAATATCGAAGTGATTCATGAAGAAGTTACAGAAATTCCCCAAGCACCAACAATTATTGCAAGTGGACCTTTAACAAGTGATGCTTTGTCTACGAAAATCAAAGAATTATTAGGAGAAGAATATTTTTATTTTTTTGATGCGGCGGCTCCAATTGTTGAAAAAGATAGTATTGATTTTAATATTGCTTATTATAAATCAAGATATGACAAAGGAGAAAATGAATATATAAATTGTCCAATGAATGAGGAGCAATTTAATGTATTTTATGATGAATTAATGAAAGCAGAGGTTGTTAAACCAAAAGATTTTGAAGAAAAATTTTTTGAAGGATGTATGCCTTTTGAAGAAATGGCAAGAAGAGGAAAACAAACTTTATTGTTTGGGCCTATGAAACCGGTTGGGTTAACAAAACCTGATGGTACAAAACCATATGCAGTCGTACAGTTAAGACAAGATAACGTACAAGCTAGTTTATATAATATTGTTGGTTTTCAAACACATCTTACTTGGCCTGAACAAAGAAGAATTATTCATTTAATTCCGGGATTAGAAAATGCAACATTTGTAAGATACGGTGTCATGCATCGAAATTCGTTTATTTGTTCTCCAAAATTTTTAAATCAAGATTACAGTTTAAAAAATCATTCTGGAATTTATTTTGCTGGACAAATGACAGGAGTTGAAGGATATGTTGAATCAGCTCAAAGTGGAATCGTTGCCGGAATGAACATGGTTCGTTATTTAAATAAACAAGAACCTGTTATTTTTCCACAAGAAACAATCATGGGGGCACTTGCATATTATATTACGCATTGTGATGAAAGTAATTTCCAACCAATGAAAGCTAATTTTGGAATTCTACCAGATTTACCTGTACGCGTTAAAAAGAAACTAAGAAAAGAAGCTTATGCTAACAGAGCAATAGAAGTAATGGATCAATTTATCAATGAGTTATAATCAAGATAAAGAAGAATTTATAAAATATCTTCAATTTCAAAAACATTACTCAATCAATACAGTTGAATCTTATCAACGAAGTTTAAATGAATTTATTGGTTTTTTAAAAAGTGAAAGTATTTCTCACTTTAACGATGTCAAGTATACAAATATAAGAGGATATTTAACTTATTTAAATGAAAAAAAATTGTCAAAGAGTTCAATTAATAATCGAATCAGTTGTTTAAGATCATTTTATAAATATCTAGTAAAAGAAGAATTGGCTGAAAATAATCCAATGATTCTTGTTGAAAATATTAAAACCGCAAAGCGTAATCCTGATTTTTTGTTTCCTGAAGAAATGATGGATTTATTGGATGGTATTGATACACAAGATGATTTAGGAATTCGTAATAAAGCGATGCTAGAAATCATGTATGCTTCTGGGTTAAGATGTTCTGAAGTAGTAAATTTAACCTTGGATTGTATAGATTTTCACAATCGAGTTTTATTGATTCATGGTAAAGGGAACAAAGACCGTTATGTTCCTTTCCATGAATTTGCTAGTGAATGGTTATTAAAATATATAGAAGAAGTAAGGGGAAAACTTGTAAATTCAGAAGATCATCCATATGTTTTTGTTAACAAAAGAGGAGAACAAATGACCAATAGAGGAATACAGGATATTGTAAAGCGTATTGGAAGAGAATATGATGCAACCAAGAAAATACATCCACATACTTTCAGACATTCCTTTGCCACACATTTATTGAATGCGGGAGCAGATATAAGAACTGTACAGGAATTATTGGGTCATGAAAACCTTTCGACAACACAAATTTATACCCATGTTACAAAAGAACATTTGAAAAATGTTTATTTAAAAGCACATCCTCGAAATAAAGCATAAAAAAGGGTTGTTTTGTTTTAAATCTTATGCTATTATGTTTCAGGTATTAAAAAATACACACATTATGAATTCATTTATCTAGTGCCTAATGGTGGTAAATGTTTGAAATAATGGAGGAAAAAAACGAAAAGGAGGAAATTACACATGTCAGTAATTTCAATGAAAAAATTATTAGAAGTAGGTGTTCATTTCGGACATCAAACAAAAAGATGGAATCCTAAAATGGCTCCATACATTTTTACATCAAGAAATGGAATTTACATTATTGATTTACAAAAATCATCTAAAAAAATCGATGAAGCTTATAAAGCAATGAATGAAATTGCCGAAAAAGGTGGAAAAGTTTTATTTGTAGGAACTAAAAAACAAGCTCAAGAAGCTGTTAAAGAAGAAGCAATCCGTTCTGGAAGTTTCTATGTTAACTCACGTTGGTTAGGTGGAACTTTAACTAACTTCAAAACAATCCAAAAAAGAATTAGAAGATTAGTTGAATTAGAAAAAATGGAAAAAGATGGTACTTTCGATTTATTACCTAAAAAAGAAGTTATCTTACTAAAAAAAGAAGCTGCTAAGTTAGAAAAGAACTTAGGTGGTATTAAAGAAATGAGAAGATTACCAAGTGCTTTATTCGTTGTAGATCCTAAAGCTGAACACAACGCTGTTGCAGAAGCAAGAATCTTAGGAATCCCTGTATTTGGTATTGTTGATACTAACTGTGATCCTGATGAAGTTGATTATGTAATCCCAGCAAATGATGATGCTATTAGAGCTGTTAAATTAATTGTTGCTGCTATGGCAGATGCAATTTGTGAAGCTAAAAGTGAACCATTAACTGTTGCTTATGTTAAAGATGAAGATGAAAAAGAAGTTACTATGAATGATGCTGTATCTTCTGTAGAAAACAACAACAGAAGAGGGCCAAGAAATAAAGCTGGTAGACCAGCTCAAAGAAGAGAATCTAGACCAACTCAAGAATAATCTCAAGGCTGGAAATCATAAATATGTTGTGATGGGAAAGCAAAGCTTTCCCTTTTTAATAAAATAAAATTCATGGAGGAAAAGAAAATGGCAATTAGTGCAAAATTAGTAAAAGAATTACGTGAAAAAACTGGTGCTGGAATGATGGATTGTAAAAAAGCATTAGAAGCATGTGATGGTGACATCGAAGCATCATTCGACTGGTTAAGAGAAAAAGGAATCGCAAAATCTGCTAAAAAAGCTGATAGAATCGCTGCTGAAGGGTTATCTGCTTTCGCTATTAACGGAAATGTAGCTGCTATGGTTGAAGTTAACTCTGAAACTGACTTCGTAGCAAAAAATGCTGAATTCGTTGCATTAGTAAATAATGTATGTGAAGCAGTTGCTGTAAATAACCCTGCTGATTTAGAAGCTGCAAAAGCAATTGAAGTTGATGGAAAAACTATTGAAACTACAATTGCAGAAGCATCTGGAAAAATTGGTGAAAAATTATCTTTAAGAAGAATTAAAACTTTCACTAAAAATGATGATGAAGTATTTGGTGCTTATTCACATATGGGTGGAAAAATGGTATCAATCGTTAAATTAGCTGACGGTGATGAAGAAAAAGCAAGAGACATTGCTATGCATGTTGCTGCTATCAATCCAAAATATATCTCACAAGATGAAATTCCACAAGTTGAAAAAGATAGAGAAGATGCAGTTCAAACAGAAATCATGGCTAATGATCCTAAATTAGCTAACAAACCTGAAAAAGTATTAGAAGGTATCAAACGTGGAAAATTAAATAAAGTATTCTCTGAATGGTGTTTATTAGATCAAGAATTCATTAAAACACCAAAAGAATCAGTTGCTAAATACTTAGGAAAAGCTAAAGTGTTAGAAATGGCTCGTTTCCAAGTTGGTGAAGGTATCGAAAAGAAAGAAGAAAACTTTGCTGAAGAAGTAGCTGCACAAATGAAACAATAATTTTTAAGGACACTACAAGTGTGTCCTTTTTTTAAAAAAGGAGAACATTTTATGAAATATAAAAGAGTTTTATTAAAATTAAGTGGTGAAGCATTAGCTGGTGACGATCATTTTGGTATAAACGCTAATACTGTAACCGATATTGCAAGACAAATCAAAGAAGCTAAAGATTTAGGTGTTGAAATTGCCATCGTTTGTGGTGGTGGTAATATTTGGCGTGGTGTTACTGGTGCACAAATGGGTATGGAACGTTCTTCTGCTGATTATATGGGAATGTTAGCAACAGTAATGAATGGTTTAGCTGTTCAAAATGCTTTAGAGCAACTAGGAGTTCAAACACGTTTACTTTCAGCAATTGAAATGAGACAAATTGCAGAACCATACATTAGAAGACGTGCTGTTAGACATTTAGAAAAAGGTAGAATCGTTATTTTTGGTGCTGGAACTGGAAGTCCATATTTTACAACTGATACAACAGCTGCATTAAGAGCCGCTGAAATCAATGCTGATGTTATTTTAATGGCTAAAAATGGGGTCGATGGTGTTTATTCTGCTGATCCTAAGTTAGATGAATCTGCAGTAAAATTTGATGAAATTTCATATAGTGATGTTTTAGCAAAAGATTTAAAAGTAATGGATCAAACAGCTATTACATTATGTAAAGATAACGATATTGATTTATGTGTATTTAATATGCAAGAAGATGGTAATATTGCCAAAGCTTGTGATGGACAAAAAATAGGAACAACTATCTCTGGAGGAAAATAATATGATAAATATGATCTTAGATGATGCAAGTGATAGAATGCAAAAAGCAATCGAAGCTTACCAAAGAGATTTAGCAACAGTTAGAACTGGAAGAGCTACTCCTGCAATGTTAGACCGTGTAATGGTCAACTATTACGGATCACCAACACCAATTAATCAAATGGCTGGTGTTTCTGTTGTAGAAGGTAGACAATTAGTAATTAAACCTTATGATAAATCTGCTTTAAAAGATATCGAACATGGAATTTATGAAGCTGATTTAGGTTTAACTCCTCAAAATGATGGAGAAATTATTCGTATTACTGTACCAGCATTAACAGAAGAAAGACGTAAAGAATATGCAAAAAATGTTTGGAAATTCGCTGAACATGCTAAAGTTGCTATAAGAAATATTCGTCGTGATGCTAATGATGAAATTAAAAAATGCGATGGTAGTGAAGATGAAATTAAAGACGGTCAAAATCGTGTTCAAAAATTAACTGATAAATTTGTCAAAGAAGTTGATGAAATTGGTAAAGTAAAAGAAAAAGATATTATGACTGTATAATTATTGAAGCGTCTTATTAGGCGCTTTTTTATTTTAAGGTTTTATGTTATAATCAATCATGACTTTAAGGAGGATTATTCTATGAATGATCAAATTGAAAACTATGAATTAGACATGAATAATATCCCAGCACATATTGCTTTTATTATGGATGGCAATGGACGCTGGGCTAAAAAAAGAATGATGCCAAGAACTTATGGCCATAACGAAGGTACAAAGACAATTCGTAAGATTGCTTTAGAGGCTAATAGACTTGGTGTTAAAGCAATGACAGTTTATGCTTTTTCTACAGAAAATTTTTCTCGTCCTGAAGAAGAAGTACAATTTATATTTAAATTACCCAAAAAATTTTTTGAACTTTATTTAAAAGAATTAATTGAAAATAATGTTCAAATTTGTATGATTGGGCATTTAGAAAAAGCTCCAAAGGCAACAAGAGATATTATCAATACTGCTATAGAAAGAACAAAGGATAATACTGGACTAAAACTTTGCTTTGCTTTTATTTATGGTAGTAGAGATGAAATCGTTTGTTCAACTAAAAAAATAGCACAAGATGTAAAAGATGGGAAACTTGATATTGAGGATATTGATGAAAATTATTTTGGTTCAACATTAATGTCTGCGAATTTACCTGATGTTGATTTAATGGTAAGAACAAGTGGAGAACAAAGATTATCTAATTTTATGTTATGGCAACTTGCTTATGCAGAGTTTATTTTTACTCCTGTTTGTTGGCCAGATTTTGATGAAAAAGAATTACATAAAGCAATTTGGCTTTATCAAAATAGGGAGCGTAGATATGGAGGTTTAAAATAGTGAAAGAAAGAATTATTACTGCACTGTGCTTGATTGCAATTGTAGTTCCAGCAGTCATTTTTGGGGGTATTTTTTATAAAATTGTTATAGGGGTTGCAATGGCTCTTAGTGTTTATGAAATGTTACATATTTGTTCTAGACCACGCATTGGAATGTATATGTATATCATTGTTGGTTTGTTTTTTGTTACAGGATTTTTATTTAACAGAAATCAATTACTTATTTCTAGCTATTCTATTTTGGTTTATTTAGCGGTTATTTTAGCATGTATGATTTTTGATGATAAATGTAATATTGAAAGAAGTGCTTATGTTTTTACGATGGGTGTTCTTGTTTGTTCTGGATTACATGCGTTACTTGTTTTAAGAGTTGACTATGGTTGGGAATATTTATTGTTATTAGCAATTGCAACTTTTGGTAGTGATACAGGAGCTTATTTTGCTGGTATGGCTTTTGGTAAACATAAGTTGATTCCAAGATTATCTCCTAAAAAAACAATTGAAGGGTCAATTGGTGGAATTGTTCTAGGAAGTGTTTTAGGATTGGTTTTTGCATATTTTACAGGAATATTGGCACATCATTGGATTATTGTACCAGCAATTATCGTAATGACAACGACAAGTCAAATAGGAGATTTGATTTTTAGTGCCATTAAAAGATATTTTGAAGTTAAAGATTATTCAAAATTATTACCAGGACATGGCGGAATTTTAGATCGTATTGATAGTTTAACTTTTAATGTATTGATTTTTAGTTTCTTTTTAATGATTGTGGGGTTATAGATAATGAAAAATATTACGATTTTAGGTGTTACAGGTTCTATTGGTCAACAAACTGTTGATGTTTGCTTGCATCATCAAGATGAATTTAATGTTGTTGCAATGTCTGCGGGCAAAAATATTGTATTACTTGAAACAACAATTCAAAAAATCAATCCACAAGTTGTTTGTGTTATCGATGAAAAGGATTGTAACTATCTTCAAGAAAAATATCCACATATTCGTTTTGTTTTTGGTAGTGCTGGTTTAGATGAAATTGCAACAATTGATCAAGTTGATATTGTATTAAATGCAATTGTAGGTTTTGCAGGTTTGTTACCAACAATTCATGCTATTGAATCTAAAAAAGATATTGCTTTAGCTAATAAAGAAACACTTGTGGTTGCAGGACATATTATTACAAAATTAGTTAAAGAACATGGTGTAAAATTATTACCAGTAGATAGTGAACATTCAGCAATTTTCCAATCGCTTCAAGGAAATGAGATGAATAAAATCAAACGTATTTTATTAACAGCAAGTGGTGGAAGTTTTAGAGATAAAACAAGAGAAGAACTTGTAGGTGTTTCTGTTAAAGAAGCGTTGAATCATCCTAACTGGTCAATGGGGGCTAAAATTACGATTGATAGTGCTACTTTATTTAATAAGGGATTAGAGGTCATGGAAGCAAAATGGTTGTTTGATGTAGATTATGATCAAATTGAAGTCTTGATTCATCCAGAAAGTATTTTACATTCTGCTGTAGAGTTTGAAGATACTTCTGTCATTGGGCAAATGGGAACACCTGATATGCGTTTGGCTATTCAGTATGCGTTAACTTATCCACAAAGAAAAAAATTAGTTAATGGTAAATCTTTAGATTTAACACAACTTGGTTCGCTTACTTTTAAAAAGCCAGATTTCAATAGATTTCATGCGCTTTCTTTAGCATATCGTGCTGGAAAAACAGGTGGAAGCTTACCATGTGTTTTAAATGGTGCAAATGAAATGGCTAATCTTTTGTTTAGAGAAGGAAAAATTGAATTTTTACAAATAGAGGAATTAGTTGAAAAAGCTATGAATGCTCATGAGTTGGTTAAAGATCCAACTATTGATCAATTATTAGATATTGATCAATGGGCGAGAGATTTTGTTTTAAAGGAGATAAATGAAACATGCAGACGATTATAAATATTCTTGTCTTTTTTGTAATACTAGGAGCTATTGTATTAATCCATGAATTAGGACATTTTCTAACTGCTAAATTATTTGGTGTTTATTGTGCTGAATTTTCTATTGGAATGGGTCCTAAACTTTTTTCTAAGAAAAAAGGAGAAACAGATTATCAAATTCGTGCACTTCCTATTGGTGGTTATGTTGCAATGGCAGGTGAAGCTGATCAAGAAGACAGCGAATTAATGAAAGATGTTCCTTATGAAAGAACTCTAAAAGGAATTAAAACATGGAAAAAATGCATTATTATGTTAGCTGGTGTTTTTATGAATTTTGTACTTGCCCTTGTTTTATTAATAGGTATTTATTCGTTTGTTGAAGTACAAACAAATACTTCTGAAATTGGAAGTGTTGTTAAAAACAATGGTGCTTATAATGCTGGAGTTCAAGCTGGAGACACCATTAATAAAATCACAATTAATGGTGAAGAACATATCATTGCGTCATTTTCAGATATTCGATCTGTCTTATCTAATGAAAATTTGCAATTAGATACAGATACAGTTACAATGCAAATTTCCCTTAAAAGAGGGAATCAAAATATTGAAAAAACAGTTGAAGGAAAGTACAATAGTGAATCCAAGTCTTATGTCATTGGAATAACAGCGGCTACTAAAAAATTGACTTTTATTGAGGCTATAAGACAAGGAATTAATCAATTTATAGAATATGCATTATTGATTTTTACAACATTAGGAAAACTTATTACAGATTTAACACATACTGTTTCACAACTTTCTGGCCCAGTAGGAATTTATACAGTGACTGCACAAGTTACACAATCTGGTTCAATTAGTACATTGTTGTCATTGACTGCTTTACTATCAACAAATATTGGAATGTTTAATTTACTTCCTATTCCAGGACTAGATGGTAGTCAAGTATTATTTGCATTAGTTGAAAAAATTATTCGTCGAGAAATTCCAACAAAAATGAAATATGCTTTACAAATGGCAGGACTAATTCTTGCTTTTGGCCTAATGATTTTTGTAACTATAAATGATATTGGAAAATTTTTCTAAAAAAAGGGCTTAAGCCTTTTTTTGTGTTATAATAGGTAAGATTTTTGAGGTGTAATATGAACAAATTAATAATACTATTAAAACAATTGAATATAATCGAAGATGTTAATGTTTTATTACATGCTTCATTGAAAAAAGTTATTGTACATCATGATAACCATTATACATTTTATATATTGAGTAAGGATTTGATTCCATTTACAGAGTATCAACTCTTACTTGATCATGGTCTTGATTTTCCTTACCCGGCTGAATTTGTAATTTGTTATGATGATTTTAATTTTGAGTCAAAAGATGTTTCACTTTATTTAGGGTATATTATTGAAAAACTAAAACAAATTTCACCATTATTTTCTTCGTTGAAAATCGAAGATATTGAAATTAAACAAACTATATCGATTGGTTTGTTAAATGAAATACAATTGGAACAATTCCAACAATTAAAATCAATAATTAAAAAGTATTTTGTGGAAATTGGAATAGAGAAAGATTTTAGTTTTTATGTTAAACAAGATAATGATGAATTAAATAATTTATTACAAGAAATGGACAGCTATGAACCAATGAAAATAGATATGTCCGAAATAAAAAAATCGGAACCAGTAAAATCAACTGTAGATTATAAAAATAATTATCGAAAACCAAAGGGTGATGCAACTTTTTTAAAGTTATCTGAAATTAACAGTCAAACGATGGAAAATAATTGTACGATTCAAGGGTATGTCTTTAAAACTGAATTAATCAAAACACGTGCAGGAAAACATATTCAAACATTATGGATCACTGACTATACGGATTCAATTATGGTAAAACGCTTTGAAAACAATACAACGAATACTTTAGAGGATATTAAAGTACTAGATAAAGGTAAAGTGTGGATCAAAGCAACAGGAGAAATTCGTTTAGATAATTATGCGAGAGAAACTGTTATGATGGCTCGCCAAATAGAAGTTATTAAAGAACCAGCAAGAAGGCAAGACACTGCGGAAGTTAAAAGAGTTGAACTTCATACACATTCTAAGATGTCAGCAATGGATGGAATAGGCAATGTTTCGGATTATATTAATCAAGTGGCCAAATGGGGACACAAAGCAATTGCAGTTACTGATCATGGAAACGTTCAATCATTTCCTGAAGCTCAAGCAGCTAGTTTAAAAGCGGGCATTAAGATGATCTATGGTGTTGAATTAAATATGATAGAACCTTATTTTAATATTGTTTTTAATGAAAAAGATATGTCTATTGAAGATGCCACATATGTATCATTTGACTTGGAAACAACTGGTTTTTCTGTTATCCATGATGGGATTACAGAATTTGGTGCAGTTAAAATTAAAAATGGTGAAGTGATTGATCGCTTACAAAGTTTTGTAAATCCTGGTAAAAAGATTGGAACACGTGTTTCTCAACTTACAAATATTACAAATGAAATGGTTGCTGATGCACCAACAATTAAAGAGTTTTTACCACAAATATTAGAATTCTTTGGTGATGCTATTTTAGTGGCTCACAATGCTAAATTTGACATTGGTTTTTTAAATGAAAGTTTAAAGAGGTTAAATCAAAAACCTATAACTAATCCGGTTATTGATTCTTTGGCATTAGCAAGAGCTATTATGAAACCAATGAAATCTTATCGTTTAGGAAATGTATGTCGTGTTTATCGTGTAAATTATGACGATGATGTAGCACATAGAGCTGATTATGATGCTGAAGTTTTAGGTGCTGTATTTACAACGATGTTACATTCTATTATGCAAAGTGGAAATTATAATTTACTTGATTTAAATAAATTACAAAAAGACGATGCTTATAAAATCGTTTTCCCATATCATATGACAGCACTTGCTTTGAACAAAGAAGGTTTAAAAAATATGTTTAAAATTGTTTCTGAAGCAAATACAACTTATTTCCATGATGGTTCTCGTATTCCAAAAGAAAGATTGGAATATTATCGTAAAGGATTGCTATATGGGACTAGCTGTTATCGTTCAGATGTTTTTGAAGCAGCTTTGAATTCTTCGGATGAAAAGTTGGAACAATTGTTAGAATTTTATGATTATGTGGAAATACAACCTTTTCAAGATTACTATCATTTAATTGATCGTGGACAAATTGAATCTGAAGAAAATTTAATTATTTCAATAAAACGTCTTATTACAGCAGCAAAAAAATTAAATAAACTTATTGTAGCTACTGGAGATGTCCATTTTTTAGATGAAAAGGATAAAATTTATCGAGATGTTTTTATATCACAACCCAAAATTGGGATTGGACATCGTGCTCATCCTTTATGTGACCGAAAAAATCCACGTGCATTTACACCATCTCAATATTTAAGAACAACAGATGAAATGTTAATATGTTATGATTATCTACCAGCGGATGAAGTATATGAATATGTTGTAACAAATACAAACAAAATCGCAGATATGGTTGAAGAAATTCGACCAATTCATGATAAATTATTTACACCAACAATTGATAATGCAGATGAAAATTTAACAAAGATTTGTTATGATACAGCACATCGACTTTATGGTGAAAAATTACCCGAAATTGTGGAAAAAAGATTAGAAAAAGAATTAAGTAATATCATTAAACATGGGTTTGGGGTTATTTATTATATTTCCCACTTACTAGTAAAAAAATCAAATGATGATGGTTATCTAGTAGGTTCCAGAGGTTCGGTAGGATCTTCATTCGTTGCAACAATGTCAGGAATTACAGAAGTAAATCCGTTACCACCACATTATCTATGTCTTCATTGTAGTCATAGTGAATTTTTAGAAGAAGGTGTTGCTGCTGATGGTTATGATTTACCTGATAAGATTTGCCCTGTATGTGGTAAACCAATGAAAGGTGAAGGACATAATATTCCGTTCGAAACTTTCTTAGGTTTCAATGCGGATAAAGTACCTGATATCGACTTAAATTTCTCGGGAGCGTATCAAGCAAATGCTCATGCATTTACTAAAACTATTTTTGGAGAAGATCATGTCTTTAGAGCAGGAACAATTTCTACAGTTGCTGAAAAAACAGCTTATGGTTATGCAAAAGGATATGCTGAAACATTAGGAATTGATAATGAAGTACGTAGTGCTGAACTTGAAAGAATTGCTCGAGGGTGTGGTGGCGTTAAACGTACGACCGGCCAACATCCAGGGGGAATTATTGTTATTCCTAGAGATTATGATGTTTTTGATTTCACGCCTTACCAATATCCAGCAGATGATTTATCTGCTGAATGGCGTACGACTCACTTTGATTTCCATGCTATTCATGATAACGTTTTGAAATTCGATATTTTAGGACACGTTGATCCGACCGTTATTCGTATGTTACAAGATTTAACAGGTGTTGATCCTAAAACAATTCCAACAAACGATACAAAAGTTATGTCACTTTTTACAACGAGTGATGCTTTAGGTGTTGATTTATCCTATATCAATTGCAAGAGTGGTGCTTTAGGATTACCTGAATTTGGTACAACCTTTGTACGTAGTATGTTAGATCAGACAAAACCACAAACTTTTAATGATTTAGTAATCATTTCGGGGCTTTCACATGGAACAGATGTTTATTTAGGTAATGCAGAGACGTTGATTAAAAATGGAACATGTACCTTAAAAGAAGTTATTGGATGTCGTGATGATATTATGGTTTATTTGATTGAAAAAGGCCTTCCTAATAAAGATGCTTTTGACATCATGGAATGTGTTCGTAAAGGAAAATCACCTGCAGTTTTCCCAGAAAAGAAATACGAAGAATTAATGAAAGAATACAATGTTCCTCAATGGTATATTGATTCATGTAAGAAAATTAAATACATGTTCCCTAAAGCCCATGCGGTAGCCTATGTTTTATCAGCTATTCGTGTAGCTTGGTGGAAATTATATTATCCAAGAGAATATTATTCAGTATATTTTTCCACAAGATGTGATTTTTTTGATATTGAAACATTAGTTGCTGGTAAAGATGCTATTCTTTCAAGAAGAAAAGAAATTGAAATGTTAAGGGAAAACAGACAATCTTCAAATAAGGATGAAGGATTGTGGGATGTGTTTGAAATTGCGTTAGAAATGATTGATCGAGGATTCCATTTTAGTCCTTTAAATTTAGAAAAGTCTGATGCCAATAAATTCATTTTAGATCCAGATGATCCAAGTGGCTTACTTCCACCGTTTAGTTCAGTCGATTCATTAGGTGAATCGGTAGCTAATACTGTTATTGAGGCACGTAAACATGGTTCTTTCTTATCTAAAGAAGACGTGATTAAAAGGACTAAATTGAACAATTCGCATATTAAACAACTAACAAAAATGGGTGTTTTTGATGGTATGCAAGAAGAAAATCAATTATCACTTTTCTAGTGACTTGATTATAAATGAAAAATGTGCTATATTACTTATAGTTTCATAAAGAGAAACGAGTGGGGGAACCCACTCTTTATTATTGAATGGGGTGAAAAAATGGAGTTATTGGAAAGTATTAAAGAAATGGTCTTACCTTTGATCGAACAAAATGATTGTTATTTAGATGATATTGAATATGTAAAAGATAATAATGAAATGTATTTACGTATTTATATCGAAAAAAATGAAGGGTATCTAGATATGGATACATGTGTTGCGGTAAGTGAGTTAATTAGTGATAAACTTGACGAAACTGATCCAATTAAAGATGAATACATTTTAGAAGTCTCTTCACCTGGAATTGAAAAACCATTAAAAACTTTTGAACAAGTTCAAAAATCTGTTGGTGAATATGTTTATGCAAAATTTAAAAATCCTAAAGCCGGATTATATGAAGTTGAAGGATATTTAAAATCTGTTGATAATCAAGAATTAGAATTTGAATATCTTGTAAAAAATATAAAGAAAAAAATTGTTGTCAATTATGATAACATTCAATTTATACGATTAGCTGTAAAATTTTAGGAGGAAATAAAAGTGGCTAGTAACAGAAAATTTATGAGCGCCTTAAATGCTTTATGTGAAGAAAAAGGTATTGAAAAAGACGTGTTTTTAGAAATGTTAAAGGAATCAATTGCAAAAGCTTATAAAAAAAATTATATGGTTCCAGAAGCAAATGTACGTGTAGAAATTAATGAAAAAACTGGAAAAATTAGATTATTTGAAATTAGAACAGTTGTTGATGATTTAGAAGATGAAGATTTAGAAGTATCTTTAGATGAAGCACATGATATCAACCCAAATTATCAAGTGGGTGATATTGTAGAAACTGAAGCAGATGTAGATCATATTGGTCGTTTAGCAGCAATTCAAACAAAACAACTTTTCAGACAAAAAATACGCGAAACTGAAAAAGAAACATTATATAATGAATTTGCTGATAAAAAAGATGATATCATTACAGGTATTGTTGATCGTGTTGAACCTAAATTTGCTATTATCAATATTGGAAAAACTGGAGCATTTTTAGGACTAAATCAACAAATTCCTGGAGAAACATTACATGAAGGACAACATGTCAAAGTATATGTAAGTGACGTTGATCGTGGAACTAAAGGAACACATATCGTTGTAAGCAGAACAGAACCACAATTTGTAAGAAGATTATTTGAATTAGAAGTTCCTGAAGTTTATGATGGTACAGTTGAAATTAAATCTGTTTCTCGTGAACCTGGTGAAAGAAGTAAAATTGCTGTATACACTGCAGTTGAAGGATTAGATCCTATTGGTTCTTGTGTTGGACCTAAGGGTTCAAGAGTTAAAAACGTTGTTGATGAATTACATGGTGAAATGATTGATATCGTTGAATGGTCAAGTGACCCAGTTGTTTATATTTCACATGCATTATCACCTTCAGATGTGTTAACTGTTTCTGTTGATGAAGAAAAACATAGTGCGTTAGTTATTGTACCTGATGATCAATTATCATTAGCTATTGGTAAACGTGGTCAAAATGCTCGTTTAGCAGTAAGACTTACTGGATGGAAAATTGATATTAAATCATTATCTGAAGCAACTGAATTAGGGTTAATGGAACAAATTCAACAAAAAGAAGAATTACCTGTTGATGAAACATTCCAAGATGAATTTGCTCAAGAAATGCTAGATAACCAAGAAGAAAAAGAAACTGTTGTTGAAGAAAAAGAAAATATCAAAAATGAAGTTGAAGAAGTCACTTCAGAATCTGATGTAGAAGATTATGAAGATTTTGATGATTATGAAGATGATGAATACAGTAAATATGATGAAGATATCGACTATGACGAATATGACAAATATTATGATGAAGATTAGGATGAGATAGAATGAGAAAAATTCCACTTAGAAAATGTCTTGCAACAAATGAACAATTACCTAAAAAAGAGTTAATTCGTGTTGTAAGAAATAAAGAAGGTCAAGTATTTGTAGATGCTACTGGTAAAATGAATGGACGAGGTGCTTATTTAAAAAGAAGCTTAGAAGCAATCGAAATTGCTAAAAAGAAAAAAGTTTTATCTCGTTCTTTACAAGTAGAAATTCCTGATGAAATTTTTGAGGAGTTAAAAAAATATTGTGATGAATAAAAAATATTTAAATTTATTAGGGCTTGCTAATGTTGCAAAGGGAATTGTTTCAGGAGAAACTTTGATAAAAAGTATCGCTGCAAATGAAACAAAACTTGTTGTTATTGCAAATGATGCTAGTGCTAATACTAAGAAAAAAATTACTGATAAATGTCATTTTTATCATGTTGATTATTTCATTGTTGATGAAAATATTGAAACCATTTCAAAAGCAGTTGGAAAAAATAATCGCGTTGCATTAGGTATTACAAATCAAGGGTTTGCGAAAAAAATAAAAGAATTGATAGGAGGTTGATTTTATGGCAAAACAATTTAAAAAGAAAAAAGGTTCTCAAAAGAAGAAACAATTACAATCAAACTTTCCTGCAAAGAAAGAAACATCAGTAATAAAAGATGGTGTGATTTCCTATGAAGAAGGAATTACAGTTGGTGAACTAGCTGAAAAGCTAGGACAAACACCTGCTAATGTTATAAAAGTATTATTTTTATTAGGAACTATGGTAACAATCAATTCATCATTAAATGATGAACAAGTTGAATTAATTTGTTTAGAATATGGTTGTGAATGTGAAAAACATGTTCCAGTAGATGAAGTTAATTTTGAAAATATTGAAGTTGTAGATGATGAAGCTGATTTACAACCAAGATGTCCAGTTGTAACAATTATGGGACATGTCGATCATGGAAAAACAACATTACTAGATACTATTAGAAAATCTGCAGTTGTTGATGGTGAATTTGGTGGTATTACTCAACATATTGGTGCTTATCAAGTAGAAGTAAACGGTAAAAAAGTTACATTTTTAGATACACCAGGTCATGAAGCTTTTACAGCAATGAGAGCACGTGGAGCACAAGTGACTGATATTGTTATTATCGTTGTTGCTGCTGATGATGGTGTGATGCCTCAAACAAAAGAAGCTATTGACCATGCAAAAGCTGCAGGAGTTCCTATCGTTGTTGCAATTAATAAGATTGATAAAGAAGGTGCTGATCCTGAAAGAATCAAAGCTGAAATGGCTGAAGAAGGATTATTACCTGAAGAATGGGGTGGAGATACTGTTTATTGTGAAATCTCTGCTAAAAAGAAAATTGGTATTGAAGAGTTATTAGAAACATTAACGGTTGTTGCTGAATTAGCTGATTTAAAAGCAAATCCTAATCGTTATGCATATGGTAGTGTTGTTGAGGGTAAACTTGATAAAGGTAGAGGAGCTGTTGCAACATTATTGGTTGAAAACGGAACTTTACGTGCAAGCGATCCAATCGTTGTTGGTGCTGCTTATGGTAGAGTAAGACAAATGTTAGACGATAAAGGACGTGTTATTAAAGAAGCATTACCAGGTACACCAGTAGAAATTACAGGTTTAAATGAAGTTCCTGTTGCCGGTGATAAATTTATGGTTTTCGAAACTGAAAAACAAGCACGTAGTGTTGGTGAAACACGTATGAAAGCTAAAATTGAAAAAGATCGTAATTCTGGAGCTGCTTTATCTCTTGATGATTTGTATTCTCAAATTAAAGAAGGTCAAATTATTGATTTAAATATTATTGTTAAAGCGGATGTACAAGGAACTGCAGAAGCAGTAAAAGCTTCATTAGAAAAAATCGATGTAGATGGTGTGCGTGTTAACGTTATTCGTTCAACTGTTGGTGCAATTTCTGAATCTGATGTTATTTTAGCAAGTGCCTCTCAAGCAATTATTTATGGTTTTAATGTAAGACCAGATGCAAAAGTTAGAAATAAAGCAGAAGAAGAAAATGTTGAAATTCGTCTTCATAATGTTATTTATAAAATGGTTGAAGAAATTGAAACTGCAATGAAAGGTATGTTAGCACCAGAATATCATGAAGTAATTACTGGTCAAGCAGAAATTAGACAAGTTATTAAAGCAAGTAAAATAGGAAATATCGCAGGATGTTATGTTACCGATGGTTCAATTAAAAGAAACTGTGGTATTCGTTTGATTCGTGATGGTATTGTTGTATACGAAGGAAAACTTGCTTCACTTAGACGTTTTAAAGATGATGTTAAAGAAGTCAATGCTGGTTTTGAATGTGGTTTAAACATTGAAAACTATAATGATATTAAAGAAGGCGATATCATTGAAGGTTATGTTATGGAAGAAGTAGAAAAGAAATAGGAGTTGAGTCTTATGTCATTAAAAACAGATAGAATAAATACTCAAATTTTAAGAGAAGTTTCTTTGATTTTACAAAATGAAGTACGTGATAGAGATTTACGTATGTGTACAGTTACTGCTGTTGAAACAACAAATGATTTATCTATTTCTAAAGTGTATGTTACTTTTTTAGGAAAAAATTATAATCAAGAAAAAGGAATGGAAGCATTAGAAAGATCTAAAGGATTCATTCGTAATTTACTTGCTAAAAAATTAAAAGTAAGAAAGTGTCCTGAATTACATTTTGTTTTAGATACTTCTTTAGAATATGGAAATAAAATTGAAAGTATTATTAATTCATTACATGAAAAAGATTAGAAATAATCTTTTTCTTTTTTTTAGAATTTATTTTATGATATAATGAAAATACTGATAGGAGGATTATTATGGTAGAATTATCTAATGATTTATTAACTGTTTCTTTACATCCAAAAGGAGCAGAAATTATTTCAATTAAAGGAAAAAAAGATCAATTGAATTATATGTGGAGAAGAGATGCATCTCAATGGGCAAACAGTGCACCTATTTTATTTCCAATTGTTGGAGCATTAAAAAATGATACATGTGTGATTAATGGTAAAGAGTATCATATGACACAACATGGTTTTGCAAGACACAATGAATTTGAAACAAACCAAGTTAGTGATACTGAGGTAATATTCTCATTAAAATCTAATGATGAAATTATAAAACAATATCCTTTCTTATTTGAATTAAATGTCACATATAGACTTGTTGAAAATAAATTAAAATGTCATATTGAAGTAAAAAATACAGATCATCAACCTATTTATTTCCAAGTTGGAGGACATCCTGCTTTTGCTTGTCCATTTATGCAAAATGAGTCAAGCAACGATTATTATTTAGAATTTTCAGAAAATGAAACATGCAATCGAAAAATAATTGATGTTGAAAAAAGAGGTATGTCAAGAGTTGAAAAGCCTTTCTTTGATAATGAAAAAAGATTTTTTGTTAGACAAGAGCTTTTTAATACAGATGCAATTGTTATTAAAAATTTTAAATCAGAAAATATTTCTCTTAAATCATTAAATCATGATAAATCAATTGTTTTTCATATGAATGGTTTTGATCATGTTGGACTTTGGGCCGCAAAACATGTTGGTGGATTAATTGCTATTGAACCATGGGTTGGACATGCTGACTATACTGATTTTAATGGTGAATTTAAAGAAAAAGAAAGTTGTGTTGAATTACCTGTTGGTAAAAATTTTGAAGTTGAATTTGCTGTAGAAATTAACCAATAATGACAATTTTTTTAACTTTTGTAGATTATACTTTGCTTATGAAAGTTAAACTTATAGAATGTACTCATGAATTAGACTTACAAGATGAAATTAATGATTTTCTTAAACTGGGATATCATATAATACGGATGCATTATTGTGTTGCAATGTGTTTTTCATCTGAATTAGAATACTCTTTTAGTTGTTTAATTGAATATGATGATAAAGGTCCTAAATAAAAGGACTTTTATTTTTGCATAGATTTTATATTATTGGTTAAAATAATTAACGGAGGTGAAACATATGGCAAAAGATGTAAGATGTTCAGTTACGACATGTGCATATCATGATTCTAATAATAAATGTTTGGCCAATGAGATTAAAGTTTCAAAATGTAATTGTAGTTCACCATGTGATGAGCAAGAAACAGAGTGCGGAACTTTTAAATTAAAATAGGATTATTTCCTATTTTAATTTTTTTTTATTGTCTCTATGTTATAATATAAAAGGTGATTATATGAAAAATAGATTAATTATTTTTTTATCTTTATTTATTTTATTAGGTTGTTCAAGTCAAAAAAATACAACATCTTATTCAAAAAAACAATATAATGAATATGTTAGTTATTATAATCGTTTAAAGATGTCTACTTCATTTGATGAAAGCTGTGATGATTGTTCAATTCAATTAGTTACTAATAAAATATCAAATAAAAAAATACGGTATGATATTATCATTAATAATCCTATTACTGAAATGAAAAATATTAAAGCAATTGCATTTATTGATAAAAAGGATAAAAATATTCCGAGTATTGGTTTATTAGAAAAGGATACTTTTTCATTAAAGCCTAATTATATTGATAAGAAGAATGGTTATTATAAAGGCATCAATTTATCAGGAACAACATCCAAAAACAAATTTGATGTTAAGCTCTATTTAACATATAACACAGAGGATAAACAAATAGAAAGGTATATTATTTTACATGGTAATGCGACTTGATAAATTATTAGCTCATTATGGTATCGGAACTAGAAAAGAAGTAAAAAATTATATTAGAAAAGGTTTTGTTACTGTTAATGGAAGTATTATAAAAAAGGATGATTTTAAAGTAGATTATGAAACAGATAAAATTATCTTTGATGGTGAGCTTATTACATATAAACCATATGTCTATATTATGCTTAATAAACCTGCTGGTTATGTTTCTGCTACAAAAGATAATGTTCATCCTACAGTTGTTGATTTGATTTATGGTTATGAACAGTATGATTTATTTCCAGTAGGAAGGTTAGATTTGGATACGGAGGGTTTATTATTACTAACAAATGATGGAGATTTTGCACATAAGTTATTAGCACCTAGTCGACATCATTCTAAATTGTACTATGCATGTGTCGAAGGAATAATGGATGAAAATGATATTTTAAAGTTTAAAGAAGGAATTACTATTGATCATTATAGATGTCAAAGTTCAAATTTATCCATTATAAAAACTGAAGATAATACATCTGAAGTATTAATTGAAATTTTTGAAGGAAAGTTTCATCAAGTGAAAAAAATGGTAGAAAGTGTCGGTAAAAAAGTAACTTATTTAAAAAGGTTACAGATGAAGAATTTAAAATTAGATACTTCTTTACAAATTGGAAAATTTAGAGAATTATCCGAAGATGAATTAGTCGACTTAATGAATGATTTATGATACTATTTGTATAAAAAATAAGGAGGATTTTTTGTGAGATTAAGAAACAACCCAAAAGCTTATGAAATTATGGAAGAGAATGCTGATTTAGTTATCTTAAAGCCTGAAGAACATAAAGGTCATTATCATGATATATTTGAAATAAATCAGCCATTATATATAGAAATTGGAATGGGGAAAGGCGATTTTATTTATCAAAATGCTTTAAAACATCCAGAAAACAATTACATAGGGATTGAAAAATTTCCAAGTGTCTTAGCAGCAGCAATTAATAAAATTAATAAAAATCAATCATTGCCTAATTTAAAATTGATGCATTTTGATGCAATTGAATTAGAAAATGTTTTTGAAAATGGTGAAATTGATCATTTATTTTTAAATTTTAGTGATCCTTGGCCAAAAAAAAGACATGCAAAAAGACGTTTAACGTCTTCAGCGTTTTTAAATGTTTATCGTCGATTATTGAAAAAAGATGGTGTTATTGAATTTAAAACAGATAATCGAGGTCTATTTGAATATTCATTACAGTCAGTAACAGAAAATAACTATCATTTAGATTATGTTTCTTTAGATTTACATAATTCTCCAGAAGCAGATGATAATATTATGACAGAATATGAAAGAAAATTTTCAGTAAATGGACCTATTTATAAAATGATTATTAGTGATTGTAAGGAGTAAAAAAATGGATCAATTAATTGAAATAAACTCATTAGAAGAATATGAAAAAGCTATTCAAACAAAATCAATCATCTTATTTACAGCTTCTTGGTGTCCTGATTGTATGTTTATCAAACCTTTTATAGGTAATGTTGTAAAAAAATATCCAAATTTTACATTTTATAGTATTAATAGAGATCATTTTATTGATTTATGTCAAGATTTAGATATTTTAGGAATACCTTCTTTTGTCAGCTATGAAAATGGACAAGAGACAGGTCGCTTTGTAAGTAAATTAAGAAAAACGCAAGAAGAAATAGAAACATTTATACAATCAATAAAATAAAGTGTATTGAAGGAAGGAGTTATTATGTTTAAACATTTTTTTAAAAAATCAAACGATGATGATATTTTTGAAACTGTAGACCCAATTGTTGAACAAAGAAGAAATGAAAAGTTTTCTAAACCACTTATTTATGACGAAGAATTTAAAAAAGAAGAAGTCACTAAAAAAAGTGAAGGTCAACAAGTACCAAAAGAAACTACTTCCAAAAATGTTAAAAAGGTTGAAAAAAAAGTAGAAAAGAAAGAAGAACCCGAAATTAAGAAAAATTATGAAATGATGGATATCATTTCTCCAATGTTTGGAATGCATGAAGAAAAAAAAGAAATAGTTAAAACAGTTAAGAAAAATTCAGTAAAAAAACCAAAGAAAAAAGATAATTCACTTGTTCAAGTAATATCTCCGTATTATGGTAATTTTGAAGAAAAAGAAGAAACAGATAGTGAAGCTGTTCTTACTGCTGTTGAAGATTCAAAAGATTTTCAAGATGAAACAAATACTGATGCTGAAAAAACAATAGAACCCGAAATCGTTGAAGAAGAAAAGCTTCCAACAGTTGAAGATAATTTAAGAAATATTGCTAAAATTGTTGAAGAAGAACAAGATCAACTTAAAATTATTGAGGAACGAACAGGGGAGTTTAAACTTGATTTTGGTCAAAAAAAATCAGAGGAACAAAATTCTTTAATTGATGAAATTGATGACAATATGTCTTTGGATGAATTGATGAGTCTGTATGAAAAGAAATTTAAGGATTAGTGATGATTAAAGGAATTGGTGTAGATATTTGTGATTTAAGAAGATTAAATCATTTGGATCAGCTTGCAAAGAAAATTTTACATGTAGATGAATTTTCTTTGTATTTATCAAAAGGTAATGATAAAGCAAAAAGAGAATTTGTGGGTGGTAGATTTGCAGTCAAAGAGGCATTTGTAAAAGCAGCAGGTTATAAATCATTTAAGGAGATATGCTGTTTAAATGATGAAAATGGTAAACCCTATATTAAAGATGAGCCTTGTCATGTTTCTATTTCTCATGAAAATCATTATGCAGTTGCCTTTGTTGTTATTGAAAATAATGACCCTAATCAATAAAGTATAGAGTAATAAAACATTAATAAATATATCTTAGGATATAAATATTAATGTTTTTTATTTGTTTTTTAGTCGTTTAAATAGACCTTTTAGTCGATTTAGCATGATTATTTTTTTATAAGAACTATGATAATACTAAGGAGGATCGTTTATGTTAAATTCAATTTCTTTAGTAGGAAAAATAGTAAAAAATGTATATCATGTTGAAAACATGGCTTTTATTGACATTGAGGTTAAAAGACCATTTCCTGAGGAGATAGGAAAAGAAAAATTTGATGTTTTTTCTATTGCTTTGTGGAAGGGGCTAGAAGACATGATGTCTGATGTTACTCAAATTGGAATGATTATTGCTGTTAGAGGGCGTTTAATAGCTAATAAATTTACAATGGCTAATTATGATTTTAAAGAAGTGATTATATATGGAGAACTCATTGAAATTTTAAACAAATATTTTTAAATAAATAAATTGTCATTTATATTGTTTTTTGATAAAATCTATTATTGAAAGTCGGTGAAAACAAATGACAATTAATCAAGATAAAATAAGAAATTTTTCAATCATAGCGCATATTGATCATGGGAAAAGTACTTTAGCGGATCGTATTTTAGAAATGACCGGTGCGGTTTCAAATAGAGAGATGAAGGCTCAACTATTAGACAGCATGGAGTTAGAACGTGAAAGAGGCATTACAATCAAATTGAATGCTGTTCAACTTCAATACAAAGCAAAAGATGGAAATACCTATCTTTTACATCTTATTGATACTCCTGGCCATGTCGATTTTACTTATGAAGTATCTCGTTCATTAGCTGCATGTGAAGGAGCAGTGTTAGTTGTAGATGCAGCACAAGGTGTGGAAGCACAAACATTGGCAAATGTCTATTTGGCTTTAGATAATGATTTGGAAATTTTACCAGTTATAAATAAGGTAGATTTACCTAGTGCAAACCCTGAACATGTTATTCAAGAAATCGAAGATGTTATTGGATTGCCTGCAGACCATGCACCTCGTATCTCGGCTAAAAGTGGCTTAAACGTTGAAGATGTGTTAGAGATGATTGTTAAAGAGGTTCCTGCACCAAGTGGGAATATTAATCATCCTACTCAAGCACTTATTTTTGATTCATTTTATGATAGCTATAGAGGTGTTGTTGTATTCGTTAGAATTAAAGAAGGATCTATAAAGGTTGGAGATACAATTAAATTTATGGCTACAGGAGCTACTTACGAAGTAACTGAATTAGGTGTAAGAACTCCTGCGGAAGTTAAAAAAGATAAATTAGTTTGTGGGGAAGTTGGATGGATATCAGCTTCTATTAAATCTATTCAAAATGTTCATGTAGGGGATACAATAACAACTTTAGAAAATGAAAGTCATGAGCAATTGCCAGGGTATAGAAAGTTAAATCCTATGGTTTATTGTGGATTATATCCAGTTGATAATTCTAAGTATAAAAATTTACGAGAAGCATTGGAAAAAATACAACTTAGTGATTCGTCTCTTGTCTTTGAACCAGAAACATCACAAGCATTGGGATTTGGTTTTAGATGCGGTTTTTTAGGATTATTACACATGGATGTTATTCAAGAAAGATTAGAAAGAGAGTTTGATTTAGAACTTATTGCTACTGCACCATCTGTTATTTATAAAGTATTTTTAACAGATAAAACAATGGTTGAAATTGACAATCCTGCAATGATGCCATCTCCACAAGTAATAAATTATATTGAAGAGCCTTATGTAAAAGCTTCAATTATGACTCCAAATGAGTATATTGGATCTATCATGGAACTATGTCAATCAAAACGAGGAGAATATGTTGATATAGATTATATTGATGAAACACGTCGTAATATTATTTATAATATTCCTTTATCAGAAATTGTTTATGATTTCTTTGATAAATTGAAATCTAGTACAAAGGGATACGCCTCATTTGATTATGAATTAATAGGATATCGAGAAAGTAAATTGCAAAAAATGGATATTTTATTAAATGGTGATGTTGTAGATGCTTTATCATCTATTGTTCATAAAGATTTTGCTTATTCAAGAGGAAAAGTAATTTGTGAAAAATTAAAAGAAATTATTCCAAAACAAATGTTTGAAGTTCCTGTACAAGCAGCATTACAAGGTAAGATCATTGCAAGAACTACAATTAAGGCAATGCGTAAAAACGTCCTTGCTAAATGTTATGGTGGAGATATTTCGCGTAAAAAGAAACTTCTAGAAAAACAAAAGGAAGGTAAAAAGAGAATGAAGGCAGTAGGAAGTGTTGAAATTCCACAAGAAGCTTTCATGGCAATATTATCAGTTGATGATGAATAAATAGCAGCAATCGCTGCTATTTTAAATATTTTAAATATGTTAAATAAATTTATATTATCGATTAATTCAAATTTACTAATAATCTAAAGTATAATATAATTGTTCAAGGAAGGAGGAAAAATATGCCAAAGTTTTTTAACAAAAAAACTGCTACTGTAAGATTTCATGGATTTAATGAAGAAAAGAAATATCAAAATAGTAAATCTGATATAATTGTATCTAAAAGATTAATTGAACTAATTGCTGTGACACTTGTTTTAATTTTTATTTTAATTATTAGATTGGCTTATGTACAATTAACTCAAGCTGATACATTAGAAGTTAAACTGGAAACTTATGGAAGTACAACATATACAAATGATGCACCGCGTGGAGAAATCTATGATCGTAATTATACAAAAATCATGGGTAATCAAAATGTTATTTGTGTTGATTATTATGCACCTAAGAAAATTACAAATAAAGAAATTACGTATATTGCAAAATTTTTAAGTGAAAAAATTACAATTGACTTTTCTAAAAATAACGTTAATAACATTACTGAAAGAAATATAAAAGATTATTTTATTATTGCTCATGAAAAATTAGCAGAATCTTTGTTAAGTGACAAAGAGTTAAAAAAATTAAAAACAGAAAACCCTGATGATGCTGATTATTCTAAGGCAAAAACCAATTTGATTGTTTCTAAATTATCTATGGAATATATATATCAAAATATGACACAAGATGAAATAGAACAAACACGTTTTGAATATTTAATGAAACGATGTAAAACAGGTTCTGTAACTTTAGTAGAAGGGATTACAGTTGAAGAAGCTAGTGTTATAGGAGAAAATACAAATATTTTAAAAGGTATTCAAATAAGTAGTGGGTGGTCTCGTCAATCAATGGTGAATGGTCAACTTGGCGCGTTGATTGGAAAATTAACAACTAAAAGACAAGGATTGCCTACGGAATTAAAAACAGAATTACTTGCAAAAGGGTATACTGGTAATTCACGAGTCGGTACAAGTGGTTTAGAAAAACAATATGAAGATATTTTAAAAGCATCAAATTCATCATATTCTGTTAAATATAATAGTAATGGTGATCCTATTATCACAAACAATGTTAATGGTGAAAAAGGAGATAACATTCGCTTATCTATTGATTTAGAGTTACAATCTTTTGCTGATGAACTTATTACTAATGAATTAACGACATGTAATAGCTTTAATACTTATTTCAATAAAATGTATTTTGTAATGATGAATCCTAATAATGGAGAAATTTTAGTTATGTCAGCTAAAGAAATTAACAAAGAAACTGGTGAGGTCAAAGATATTTCTACAGGTAACTTTTTAGAAGCGGTAGAAATTGGTTCTACTTCAAAAGCGGGTACATTATATACAGGATTTAAAGAAAATATCATTGTTCCTAATACTTATTTTGTAGATGAGCCGCTTTGGTTTAAAGGTTCTACAAAAGCTAAACAATCATGGAAAACAATGGGAAACATTAATGAAATAGATGCGCTTGCTTGGTCATCAAATGTTTATATGTTTAGAATTGCTATGAAGTTAGCTGGTGTTGAATATGTACCTCATGGCGCTTTAAATGTTGATCTCAATCGTTTTGTCAAAACTCTCTCTACTATCAGAAGGGATTTTGGTGAATTAGGTTTAGGTGTTAAAACTGGATTGGATGTTCCAAATGAAAGTGACGGATATAAAGGAAGAGATACTGCCCCTGGGCATTTATTAGATGCATGTATCGGACAATATGACACATATACTCCAATTCAATTGGCACAATATACATGTACTCTTGCTAATATGGGTAAAAAAGTTCAACCTCATTTCCTTATTGAATCATTTAAAAGTGATGGAGAAGGAAATAGATACACAACTTATAAATTCAAAACAAATATTCAAGATGATGTTTCTTCACAGGCAGATGCATTTAAACAAATAAAAGCTGGAATGCGCGCATGTGTTACAAGAACAGATGGAACATCACATACGTATTGGTCAGAAAAGCCATATGCTGTTTATTGTAAGACAGGAACAGCTGAAAAATATGATGGTAATTCAAATGTTGACCACCCAAACCATCTACAAATTGGTTATATTTCAGCAACAGAAGATAGTAAACCATTAGTTGCATTTGCTAGTATTGCATTTAGAGAAGATCGTTCATCATCGGGCGCTGATTCATCTGCACCAATTATTGCACATCAAGTTGTTGATAAATATGTAGAAAAATATGGTTTAAATTAAAAAAATGCTAGTATTTCATTAATTAATATGTTATTATATCTAAGAAAGTTTTAGTGATGCGGAGGTGTAATCATGAGAGATAATATCATTTTAAAATGTACAGAATGTGGAGAAGAAAATTATATCAACACTAAAAATAAAAGAAATCATCCAGATAGAATGGAAGTAAATAAATATTGCCCTAGATGCAATAAAAAAACTGTACACAAAGAAAAAAAATAAGCTTAGGCTTATTTTTTTATTGGAGAATATTTTATGGAAAGATTAATTATTAAAAAATTTGTACTTGGAATAATGTCAACAAATTGTTATTTGATAGAAAATAATAATCATTCGATTCTAATTGATCCAGGGGATAAGGCTGAGCTACTTATAAATTATTTAACACAAAATAATTTACAATTAACTGCTATCTTATTAACACATGGTCACTTTGATCATATTGGAGCTATAGATGAATTAGTAGAAAAATATAATTGCCCTGTTTATATTCATCAAGATGATTATGAAATGATTTACAATGATCAATTAAATTTATCTAACTATTACGGTGAATTAAAAATTAAATCTAAAGTAACAGCTGTTGATAAGGATATAGATATTGGTGACTTTCATTTTGAATTTTTACATTTGCCAGGACATACCATTGGTTCATGCTTTATCATCTTAAAAAATTACCATGTTATTTTTTCAGGAGATGTTTTGTTTAAAAATGGAATTGGTAGATTTGATTTTCCAACATCATCTTCAACAGACACAAGAAATAGTATAAAAAAAATTAAAGAAATAAAAGATGATTATGAAATATATCCTGGACATGGTGAATTGACAACTTTAATACAAGAAAAATTAAATAATCCATATCTTCAGTAGAATAACAATTTATTCTACTTTTTTTATAACATTTTTTTCTTTATCCAATTCAAGATAAAATGTGATATTGAGTTTATATCGATCATTTTTTAATCTTGTTTCTATTAAAAAATAATCTCCCATATCATCAACAGTATACGAAATTGTGTAATTTTCAAGTTCTAAATAATTACTTAATAAAATGCTATTTTGATTTTCGTATTTATAATTTGCAATAAGTATATTTTTAAGTAGTCTTATATCATTCGTTTGTTTCATAGATTGAAAACCTTGACTATTTAGAATTGTCAAATGACATAATGAAAATATATTAAGAGAAAGCATGAGCAATAAAATAAGGGTAATTTGTAGAACATTTCCGTTATTCTTCTTTTTTTTCATAATCACTACCTACAATAAATTGATATTCTTTATTATTACTCATTAAATTTATTTTGATAAATCCATTCGTATTTTCAAAATATACAGAATCAATGTCATGATATAAAATATGGTGTCCAGGTGTAATAACGAGTCGTTTGTTTTGTAGTATTATTTTATGAGAATCGTCATTTTCATCGAGAAAACTTAAACTATCACCATATTCTATATTTTTAGCCGTTATAAGTTCATTACTAAGTGAAAATATTGCATTTTCTAGCGATGTATCGATATATTTTGATTGATTAGAAATTTTTAAAACTTTCACTAGTAATGAACAGTTTAAAACAATAAGTAATGTGATAGATAAACTCAATAATACTTCTACTAATGTAAAGCCTTTTTTAGACATGTCTCTATTCCTTCATCTAAATTAAGTGTATATTCTATTTGTTGTTTCTCTGACTGATAAGTTTCGTATTCTTGATTGACTTTGATGTTTGTTTTTGAATTTGTTACATATAAAGACACTAATAGAATAATAACAGTAGTAAAGATACTAAAAGCAAAAAGACTTTCAATCAAAGTAAAACCTTTTTTATTTAAACTCATAATCACCCGCTCCAAGATGAAAAATAAGGGTATATTTCTTTTTGGGTGCAATGAGATCAATATGATTTGCTTGATTTATATTGCCATCTTTATTGAAATATATTTCTTTAATATTATTGAAAAAATAATTATTAGGTAAAACTACTCTGTATTTTTTTTGATGATCAATAAAAGATATTTCTTGTTTTGAGACAATTAAACTAACTTTTTCATGACTAATTATTGCCTTACTTTTAGCCTGATTAATAATCATTCCTATTTGTTTTTTTACACATTCATCCGTTATATAAATTGTTTTTGTATTCATAAAAGGGAACGAAAGTACTGACAATGTTAATATAATAGATATTACTAACAACATTTCAATCAAAGTAAATCCTTTATTTTGAAACATAGGCTTCACCATCACTTATTCTTATGGCAAGTCCTGAAGGACAAACAGCTTGTTTTTCCTTTAAATAAGGATGGCTGCCAGAAGTTAATTGAGACATACTAGTTGGTAATTCTCCATGCTCGATTTCATACAAAATGATTTGTGAGTTAACAACTTCAATTTGTGCATCACAACTTTTTTCTTTTACTAAACGATTTTTACTTGTAACATTTGGAATAACAAGCAGTAAAATAACTAGTATTACAGAAATACAAAAAATCATTTCAATGTCATACACTGTATTATTCCTTGAAATATCAACGTTTTCAAAGGTTTTGGGCGATTTTTAATTTTTAAAATTTCACTTCAAAATGGCAAAATAAGGCAAAATTTGGCATTATGTGGCATTATTTTGGAACAAAAATTGGAACAAAATATTCCTAGTTTATAAATCAAATCCTTCTATTATTTAATTGAAAATAAATGTTAATATTATTCGAGAATGTTATTATTTATTTTCAATTAAAATGCAAAAAAATAGGGTTGCTAAATTTATAGCAACCCATTATTTTTCTCCTAAATACATTTTAGCATAGACTTTTTTAATATTTTTTACTTCAATATCAATAAGTCCGTTAGTTAAATTGTAATCATTAATTAATTTATGATAGTCCTCTACAGAATCAAATATATGTGTAAAAGCATCTTTAGATGGTTTACTCCCATTTTGAATACGGTCAGAAAAATCTAGAATTTGGTATCTTAAACTCTTCATTTCTTTCCTAGCACTATCATCTATATGTTTATCAAATTTTTTATTTATAACATCTATATCTTTTTTTATATCAGCATTAATCCTATTACCTAACCATCTTAATGGATAGATTTTAATAGGTGAAATTTCCACTACTAATCCAAAAGCAGTTAAACCTTCAACTATAGATGTCCAATGATCTATAATAAATTGTATCATTAATAACTTCTCCTACAATTTTTATTTAATAATAAATTCATTTTTAAATGTATATTCTCGTTCACCATCGGACACAATAGATACATATTTTGTTTCAGTAATTAAGTTGAATTCTTTTTCATAATCTTTCATGCGTAATCTATCATGTAAAATATCTTGTGAACCTCTAACAATTTTTACTTTTCTCATTTAAACTCCTTATAAATTCAGTTAATTTAAAAATTATTTAATTAAGTATCAATATCTTATGCTATAATATTCTTATATAAACGAAAGGAGATTGACATTTATGGCACTAGGAAATGCTTACGATTATATAAGAAAATACGTTGATAAAAATTTTGCTTATCATGATCCATTTAATACTTCTTACTCATCAGAAGATATTATCAAAGATTTAGAATATGTAAAATCAATAACTGGTGAAGATACAAAAGTAATTCTTTATTATGACTTTCAAGAAAAAGCTCTAGTATTTAATGATTTTGATATTGAATATTCAGACTTTAAAATTGATCTTCGTGAAGATAAATATATTGAAACAACAATTAAGCACGCATTAAATATTTTTAAATTACAAAATAATATGTTTTATGAAACATTAGAAGAAATGAAAGAAAGTGGGCGATAATACTCACTTTCTTATATTTTCTATACGCTTTTACCGCTAATTAACCATTCCCATGTTTTTTGTCCTACTTTTCCATCCACAGTAAGACCTCTGTTGGATTGAAATTTTTTAACTTTTGCTTCAGTAGTTTCTCCAAAATCTCCATCGACTTTAAGACTAAAACCTACGCTAACTAATCTTTCTTGAATTAGTTTTGTAATATTGCCTTTAGCGCCTCTTTTAACGAGTGGATATGTCGAGAAACCTTGTGCTTTTATTTCAGCATTTAATCTATTTACCCAATCATCATTTGATTTTTTAGTTGTTTGAGTTATTTTAGCATTATAAACCGATTCTAATTTAGCTTTAGATTTATTTCCATATTTGCCATCTACAGTTAAACCATAAGCTTTTTGGAATTTCTTTAAAGCATTAGTAGTTCCAGTTCCAAATGAACTATCTGCACCATACCTACCACAAGAATATCCTACTGCAATCAACATAGTTTGCATTGTTTTTACAGCTATACCTTTATCTCCATTAGATAAATATGATTTTGCTTTTGCAGTTGGAGTAGGTGATACTGTTGTAACCTCTTGTTTAACTTCAACAGTTTTACCTACAATTCCTTTGACAATAGCGTCAGCCATTTTTTCTGCGTTATATAAATTTGCATCACCTTGATTATCGCAGAAACAACATTCTACTAATAGAGAAGGAGCGTTTGTTTTTTTAAGAACATACAAATTAGTTCTAATTTTTACCCCTCTGTTAGTAAATCCTAGAGCAGCGATTGAATTACAAATGTTTTGAGCATATGGTTTTGCTTTGGAATTATCACTATAAACTAAAACTTCAACACCATGCCCAGCGCCATTTGATGCATTAAAGTGAATTGAAATATCTAAATCAACTGAATGAGCATTACATTTGTTTACAATATTAACTAAATTTTTTGATTGTGTAGCACCATCTTCATCAGTACAGTCATATACCGTATGACCTAAAGCATGTAATTTAGCAATAACTAAATTTTTGACATTTCTATCTTCTTTGGTTTCACTAAAACATCCACTAGCTCCTTGTACTTTGAAATTGTGTCCACCATGTACATTAAATTTCATATAATTATTCCTCCTTTTAAGCAATAAAAAAGAGACCATCCATAGCCTCTTTTTCTGAAATATTTTTTTCTTTTATATAATCTTCAAAATAAATCCAATGCAAAGGATTACCTTTTTTATCTTTACCACATGAAATCCTTTCGCCTCTACAAACCATACAAATTTTAGAGTGATTAGCATTTTTATTTTTTGAAGCAACTGTTACTGAAGAAAATAATTCTTTTGTATTTAAGCATATTACTTTTTTTGAATTATATCCAGGTTTACCATATAAAGGATGTTTCTCACCAATTCTGCCATAACAAGGCGCATTTTCTCCAGTTTTATTTTTTCTATATTCTTCATCTTGCCATTTCTTCTTCATAAAATCAGATTTTCGTTTTCGTCCTTCTTCACTTACTGTTATAGGATGTTGTTTTCTATATTCACTCATTTTCTTTTTTTGTTCATCCGTCCAATGATGACCAAAATTTGGGTTTTTCTCACCTTTTAACGCACAACCTTCGCCACCAGCGGTTATGTTATATCCAAAATGATAATCATTAGAATTCAATTTTTTTATCATCAATTTTTCAAAATTTATTGCCTCATCTTTTGTTATATTTGAAGCAATAACTTCGTGTTCAATATTATTCCATCCATATTTTTGTATCGCTCTCCAAAAATGAATATTTTTTCTATAACCATTACCATTATTCCAACGTAATTTAACAGATTTTTGTCGAGTTATTCCTACATAATATTTATCATGATCATATCCAGTTATTTTTTTTGGAACTATATGAATATAGAGTTTATATGGTGTTTCTGTTCTATAATCAATACCACTATTCATATTCTCTCCAGTAACTTTGATTAATTTCTAACATTATTTATTTCCTCCTTATAAAATAAAAAAGAGTAGGGGAATTAACCTCTACTCAATGGTTTATATAAACAATTATTTTTTCTTTGATCTGGTTTTAATTGTTTTAGGTTTTACATCGACCTTATCAACTGTATTATCTAGTTGTAATTTAACATAATTTTCAACTTCATCAAAAGTTGATTGAACAATATCTTTAATTCTATCTTCAGTAATAATGGGTTTTAAAGCATCAGGAACTAATGAATATAGTTTATCAACTACTTCATTGAATTTTTCTCCACCTTTTTTAGTTGTATCTTTATAATCTTCTTCAGCTTTTCTAATATAAACTACTGCTTCTCCCATAATTAAAGCCATAGTTTCTTGAATTTCTTTAGCTTTAGTTTGTGCTTTTGCTGAAGTTTTTAAGTATAATGATAAACCACCAATCGTAATAGCAGCCACAGTTACTAAAACATTATAAATTGTTTGAAAGTCCATAAATAAATCCTCCTTTGAATTTAAAAAATATTAATTTGTTGAACTAAAACTATGATTTTATTCATCTAATAATTTCATTAATTCTTCGTATTCTTCAGTAGTTAATCTATCACCAGCGTAGAATACATCTAATTTTTCTTGCATATCAGCAATATATTTTTGTGTTAAACCAGTTTGTTTCTTTTTAGTAATAGTTTTTAATAACATTTTGTAAGTAGTTGTGTGTTCCATAATTTTTTCCTCCTATAAACACTAAAATTTTTAAATATTCAATTGTAAAATAAAAAATCCCACGAATAATTCATGAGATTTAATACCTATTTAATTTTAATAACCTTTAAGTCAATCTTATAAACCTAATTCTAAACAAGTGATTCTATAATCTAAATCTAATAAATATTCGTCTTGTTCAACTTCTTCAGTAGGCTTAACATAATCAATATAATCTAAAGGATTTTCTTTAATCGTTTCTTCAGTAATCTCACTTGGATCAACTGTAAAACAATTAACCTTATATGAATAAACGTGATTATCTTCATCTACTTCAGTTTCAATTCTGTTTCCTTCTTCATCAAAAGAAACATTCATGTTCATTTCTTTAGAATCAATTTCTTCAATGAACTTGTAAATGAAAATGTCAGCACGTTCATCATTCACTTTAAAATACCTATAATCAGGTTGTTTGTCCATGAACTCCGCTATACTTTGCATAATTTCGGATAACCTCCTTCGCATTTTTGAATGTTCTTTTAAACTTCATTTTCTTCCTATATTTCACACTATCAGAATGATCCAAATATCCTTTATAACTCATAAATGCTCTTGCAGTTTCAACATTCATAACCTTTTTAGGGTCTTTATAAGTGGCAAGGATAATATTCGTTCTTTTAAATATTCTCTTTCTAATAGTTGTCTTATATGTATAAATTTTATATCCCATCATATCAATAGGTCTTGAATCAAGAGGGAATGATTGGTGTCCGTCCTTAATACTTAAACCTAATTCATCATTGAGATATTTAGATAACATGTTTACACATTTCTTCAAATATTTCTTGTTTTGACTGAATAATATAATATCGTCCATGTAGAATAATTGATGGGAGATAAGACGGACTTGTATAATTTCTTTTGTCCTTCTTTTCTTTCTAGTTGTAAAACATTTTTCACTTAAAAAATGATAGGCATAAGATAAGTAATAGTTTGCTAGAAATTGAGATAAGTATGAACCTATACAAAGTCCAATATCTTCTCCATACGTATCAATCAAACGAAAAAACGACATAGAGAACATCATTATTTTTAATATCTCTACGTAATAATTTCTTGAGTTTATCATGAGGTATGGAAGGGTAGAATTTCTTTACATCACCTTTCCAAACGTATTTGCATTTCTTTGGATTCTTTCTTATCCATTTTTCAATAGTTTCTTTACCATAAACTTGACCACGACCTCTAATTGAAGCACATTGATATTGCCCAATTTTATTCATGAACATTCCCATACAAGCTTTTACTGCGATATGATCATAAACTTGTTGTTTAATACTAGCTAATCCAATCTTTCTTAATTTACCGCTGCAATTATCACGTCTCATTTGATAACGAATAGGCGGTAGATTAATTTCATGGTTAACTATCTCATGATGAATATTTCTTGAAATAACCTTAATCAAAGGATTAAACTTCATTCTGTAATTTTCATATTTCATTATGTAGTCATGAATTTCCCTTGCAAGATCATGTTTGTTTTTATCCTTATCTCTAGAAAAGTATATTAAATATTCAGCTAGAAAATATGCTGAATCCATACGTTTCCATCTAGAATTTGAATTTCCAACACCGTTTAAACAGTCATAAATTGCAGACTCAATCAATTGGGGTGTAAATTCAAATTTGCTCAAATATCTTCTCATCTAAACTCCTTTCATTCTACAATATTTGAATTTATTTATATAAAAAGCGCCTCAGTAAAATGAGACGCTTGAGATTACTCTCATGTATATCTAGGTCTTTCGGTTATAATCATAAGATTTTTCTACTAAACCTCAGTTACGCCATTCACATAACCGCCATACTAAAACTTGTGCACAAGTTTGAATATAGAGTGTGTCACATACTATTGTTAGCTATAAAGGCTAAAGATTCAATGAAATGAATCATTGAATGTCCTGCTTAGGTACGACTTCTAAACTTTATATATATATATTGATTTAATTTTAGATAATTTTGTATGTGAAAGTATCTAATAACAGATTGGCGGGCGAGGATGCTCCAGTTCGCATTACCGACCCCATTGTTCGCATTCAAGTAAGAAAGACCAGCATTAGAACCATTCCTGAGATTACCAAAGCCAAGGAACAACGACGCTATTTAGAAGCCCTTTGCGTGTGCTATATTGTATTTTTTGCAATCGCTTATTCAGCATATTTATTAGAATTGCTACACACGACTTAATTTATTTTTTATTATTTTATTTAATGAAGTTTTATAATTAGAACATATTACAAAAATGTAAAACAGGAATTTTATCCTAATTATTATATATAAACAAGATTCTTACTATCACAATATCTTGTTGTAAGTTAATTTACTTATATTTGTTTATTATAAGTTTAAATGGTTATAACGGTGTGATATAAGGGGAGAACCCCTCTTAACTGCTACGCAGTTAATTCACCCCCGACACCGTTGATTGAGAGGCGGGCGAGGATGCTCCAGTGCGCATTACCGACCCCAATGTACGCATGCAAGCAAGAAAGACCAGCAATAGAACCATACCCGAGAACACCAAAGCCAAGGAACTCTCTTTGCCCTGAACTTGCATTATCTACATAAACACCATCAGCAAATCCAGTAGTAGTTGATGATCCATCTTGTCCAATATTAGTTTGAACAAAAGTACCATTTTCCAAATCAAAGTCAATTCTTGTGATATAATTCCAGCTATTTAACTTTGTAGGTTGAATTGCATATGGTGATTTCTTATAAGTAGTTTTTGCAGTAGTCATATTAGTAGTCAATTGACTTGCATCATTTTGGATATAGATTTCTCTTTTACCTGTAGCATCTACAATATCCATAAATGCATTAGCATATGTTTCATAACCACCAACCATAATCTCAATGCCTTGAATCACCATGGGAAATTTGCCATTGGTTAATTGAGTTTTGGTTTCACAAGGACATCCATCTCTGTCTAATACATCATCGCTGAATCCACTTTGCCAGTGCATCGATGAAATGTAAATTTCACTTTCTACACCGTCCGCAATAGTGATTGGCATAGTATTAAATGGTTCATCAATATCTAAATAGATAGCTACGTTGCTATCATCAAGATCTTCTTTTTTTAACACCTTCACATCATCAGCGTATCGATGCGTATTCGAATACGCTCTGTCGACTGTGATTGTTGATGAAAATTTTGATTGATAACCGACTGAAACTGATGAACCAATTTCAATTTGTGTAGCCTGCGATTTTGTAACAGGAAAATAAGTATTTTTATCTTCGCTTTGAATCGATGCCTTGTACTGAAAGTTGTTGCTGACGCATCCATACATGATAGATTGTGTGTTCAAGGTTGCATATTTCAAATAGAAAGTAGATAGAATGTATTTATAATCACATGTCATTCCACCGCAATAGAAATTACCTTTCTTGTGATAATTAGTAATCATATTATTGTATGAGTTATTTGCACTGAAACTATCTTCTGATGGTAAAGGTGTACTTGAATATATTCTACCAGGAATCAATCCTTTGCTTGAATAAGGAACTTTATCAATGAACCCGCTCACGTATTTAGCGTACAAAGCAAATGGCTGAATAGATCCGTCACGATTGATACATTCTCTTGCAATCGTATATCCGTCTCTAGGTGAATCAGTTCTAGAATAATACCAGTATTGATCATCTTCCCAAACTTTTTCATAATAAGACATGCCTAATACAAATACATCAACTTTACCTTCGTCTTTAAAATTTTTATCACCTTTAATAGCAGTAACGTGACGTACACCTTCATCATCTACGTAAGCATTGACATCATATGTTTTAAATAATGGAATATTTGCATAATCATTTTGACCTTTGATACTTTTAGTAGATGGTTCACAAACAAGACCAGCATTAGCATCTAACTTTTCACCAGTTGAAATATGAGATGTTTCCCATTTAGGAAACTTGACTGTATATACTTTACCTGTTCTTTGAAGAGCAAACATATTTTCAAAGAAAGTTGATGAGTATTTATCTTTTTCTTTGTTTTGTTTATCATAAATAATTTCTTTATTATCTTTATCTTCAATCCATGATTTTAAGTTCAATTTATAATCAAAATTGATATATGGTTCTACTTCGGTATCAAACATAATATTGGTTTGGGGATAGTATGACTTTAATGATTGAAGTAATGTTTGTAAGTCGGGTGGTAAAGGTTCTTCTGTAGGTGTTGCAAGTTGATAAACTACGGTGATTGGATTTTTATTGAGCCATGTTTTAAAATCATTTAAAGACGTAATCTCATTATACGAAACGTATATGTTAGTACTTGAAACATAAAAAAAATGGTTATGTGACATTATACCGTCATTCCATAGATTTGTAAATTTAAACATATTGCTTTTACAATAGGCGTTTATATTTTCTATCGATAGAATAGAATTGCGAAATGAGTACAAATAAACACGACGAGAACCATCAGGAGGGCTTAATCTTATATCTTCATCATCACTTCCATCAAAAGTTATTACTCCAATGTTTCTTACAATCTTACCTCTATTTAAATCAATGTAATCATATACGTCACCTAACTTATAAAGTGGATTTTGTAAGGTATAATTCAAATTACTACCAAAAAACGTTTCAAAAAGTAAATCATCCGTATTACTTCGATATAAGTACATATTGTTTACAAAATTAGGATTAGTTTCATCATAGTTTAATGTTAATCTTATATAATGTGCGTTTGACGGAGAAGTTACAACCATACCGTATTTTTCTGATGTAACTCCTTTGACGTATTTTTTATCTTTATCATACCATGCACCCCAACGACCTCTATTCGATGGATTTTTGCTAATGTAATAGTTTGTATTGGGTTGGATTTTAATATAATCTGTAGCATCGCTTCTGGAATCTGGCGATAATACACCATTCATATCATTTATAAAATAATTATTGGCAACAGTTGCTGGATTTATTAGATTCTTTCCACATATAACTCCACTCAATTTATTAACACCTTTAACTTCTTGAGGATATTCAGGACTTGGTGATGGTTGACCGCCTGTGTATGGTTCAAATGGTTGAGCTGTTTGCCCTTCATTGAACATTGGTTTAAATAACAAGTTATTTACAGTTACATCTTTCTTAATTACAATTCTAATATAATTAATAAAATCTCGTTCTGGGTTTCTAATAGTAAGTCCACTTCCAGTATCATAACCATATCCACGTGTGTCTAAATAATATGTAGTTTCTGACCCACCAGAAGGACAACCACTTAAAGTATAATAAATATTTTGTTTCATGGCATATTTTGCAATAGCAATATCAAAATCATTAGTAGCTGTACCATTTACAGTATAAGTACCATCCTCATTATTAACCATAGTAATGCCATTTATAGTAGTTGTTTTTGTAGTGCAATTAATCAAATTCAATCCTTTCGTACTGTTTTGTACGGTATTTCCTTTAACTACGATATTCTTTAATGAACCGTTGTCGCTCGAAGTGATGCGAGTAGAATCGTTATTATTTAAATATGGTTGTGTAAGTTTCAAATCAACTTCTTCATTCAACTTATCAAGAACTTCATCTTGTAACGCTTCAGATTTTTGAAGTTCATTGATTTGATCTTGATATGATTGACCTTCGCTTTGAATTTGTTTGATTGCATCATTTTTGGATTCAGCGATATTTTCTTTTAATTGTTCAGTTGAAGTTTCTACAATTTCATCTGCTTTAGTTTGAATTTCATTGATTTTTGTGTCAAGTGATGCGGTTTTAGTATCGTAATTATTGTTGAAGTCGGTTACTTTTTGGGTGTATTCATCAACTTTTTCTTTTGCTAAAGTATTGATTTCATTTTTACCATTAATAATAGCTTGTTTTGCATTATTAATTTCAGTCTTTGTATCATTGGCGAATTTTTTATATTCATCATAAGTGCTATCAATTTGTTTCTTTGTATTATCAATTGATTGTTTTGAAGAATCAACACTTTTCTTCATTGAAACTACTTCATCATATTCTTTTTTTACTTCAGTTGAAGTTTCTACAATTTCAGTATATTTAGTTATAGTATCATCATATTTTGTATTGAAATCATTTAGCTTAGATTGATAAGTATTATTAAAATAATTATCGACTTCTAAATGCACAAAACTATTCCAAGCTTTTTCATTGTCTGGCAAGATGTTTGTTGAATCACCAAATGATTTTCTAATTTTATACGATACGATACCTAAATTGATAATGTCTCCGTTTACACCAGTTAATGAAATTGCAATTTGAAAAATACCTTTTGTAGCAAAAACAGCACTTGGCAATTTGATATAATTTTCATCTTCTAATTCAAGTTTGAATTCTTCACTTTCTTGATAACCAGTTTTAGGTAATTTACCGTAGGCTTGTAATGAATAGTTAGAATAGTTTGGATCTTTTACAAATTGTATTTTATGATTCGCACTACGTTGATAGGGGATGTCATTCGTTTCAATAGATAAATCTAAACCATTTTGTATAATTCTTGAAATTATCATTGTTTTCTCCTTTTTATCGTATTTTTTTATTATAAGAAATCCCCAAAAAATAGGGGATTTGTAAGTATTATTTCTAACCCTAAAATCGTAATTTTATACGACTATTATTTAATTATTTTTACTTTCTTCATTTTGTGCTTCTTGTTCTTCTTGTTGTTTTTTAATTTCTTCTTTTTCTAAAAGAACTACATTATCAGTTGCTCTTTCTAATTGATATAAAGCACTTTTTAAAACCAAACACAAAATAGAAGGTTGGATGCCTTGTTTAAGAGCATCGTCAGTTAACTTGATAATTGTATTTTCTAAATCTCTTATATAAGTATTAAATCCTTTATTTTCCATTTATTTCCCTTAATTCCTTTTTTAAATTTTCAATTTCATTTTCAAGAATTTGAATTCTCTTTTCTTGGTTCTTATTAACTAAAATATGCAAAGCATGAAGATTATCATAATCAACACTGTAATAATGATCATCACCACCAAGAATTTCTTTTTGCTTATTATCTAATGTGTTTTCAACATTAACCAATGTATAATCATTGAAATCCAAATTATTATCAGTAAACGCTTGAATAATATCTTGAGCAATAAGACCAAATTCATGTCCGTCTTTATGGTAAGCACCATCATCTTTAAATACGTAACTTGATGGTTTTAAAGACATATAAGTATTAATTAATTTTTCATCTAATTCATTAATATCATCTTTTAATCTTCTATCTGAACTATGAGATAATGTGAAGTTTGTAGCATCAACACGACAAAAAACTGAACTACCAGTCCAATCTAAATACATATGATGTCCATAATTCCAGCTTGTTACTACTTCATATGATCCAGTATCAGGTTTAGAAGCATAAACCAAATGATCTTTTCCTCCACCAGTAAGAAATAAGTTTCCATCTGTAGTTTGGATTGTTAAATCTTTTTTTGAACTAATCATCATTGCAGCAGTTGAAGTTTCAATACGAAAATAACCACCTTGATATGGTGATAAACTTATATCAGCTAAATGTTGTGTAGAGTTGTACATTGTATCAAACAAAAGACTGCCAGTATTGATGCTAGTAGTGAATGTTGTTTGTAATCCAGCAGTTTTATCATAAATTTTATATTGATTTGAAATACTACCGTTTGATAATTCAGCTCCGCTCACAATACGATAACCCATTGGGTTACTATTAGTAATATATGTATCTGCTGTAGTAACTTGTTTTGAAGCTAAATACATTGATCCACCAGTATCGCTACCGCTTTCGTTTGGTATCGTAGATAGTTCAATGGAATAAGTTGTTACTGCATTTTGTGATTCATCAATTACTTCGCTTGAAATCTTATATATTTTTTTTGAATCTAATAGCCATCCACCAATTTCACCACTAGTGGCGTTTATCTTACCAGTTTCATCCCATTTAAAATATTTACTATCAAATGTACCATCTTTAAGACTTAAATAACTACCTGAGTTATTTTTAATATAATTTCTAGATTTAATAGCATCTACAGCTAACTTTTCAGCAGTAACTGAATTTGCATTTAATTGAATAGTAGAAACTGTTCCAGTGTATATTTTTGAACCATCAATTTTAGTAGTGTCATTTTCATCACACCAGGCAGCAATTTTTTGTTCACTTTCATACGCTTTTTGAGCAGCATCATTTGCGGCTTTTTCAGCGTTATATGATGCAATTAAAGAATCATTTAACCCATTAGCCAATACGGCATCAGTAGAAGTTGATGTGTTATCAGTCCATGTAATATATTCTTTTGTCCAATAATACTTTCCATATGACCAAGTAAGGGGTATATTACTCCAATAACTTCCTTTCAATTCAGTATTAGAGTTAGATAAATAATATTTAGTAACGGTTGATTTAATACCTTTACCAGTATCACCTTTAAGTCCAGTATCTCCATATACACCTATAATACAAGGATCAGTATTTTCTACTTCGTCCGTAGTGTAAGTAATAGTTTGATAGTACCAATGATATTTTTGTGTTGTAGTTGGAATTTGAGGTGTATCTTGCCAACCACTTGTAGAGATTTTAATTCCAGTATTTTGATCCGAAATTAAATAATGACCTGTAATACTTTTTACACCTTTCCCAGTTTTACCATCTCTACCTTGAACAGTATAACTATATGATTCAATTGTTTTACCATCTGTATATTCTATATACATTTTAGTCCATAAATAAGTACCTTGTTCTAATGAAGTAGGGATAGTGGTACTCCATGAAGCAGGTTTGATAGAAGCCGAAGTAGATGTTCCATAAGTTGTTTTAGTTAATCTAACAAAAACGCTTGTTCCATCTTCTCCTTTATCGCCATTTTCACCTTTAATTTTTGCCCATGTATAATTAGTAACCTCTAAACTATCTTCTGATTTAAAATCAACATAAGTACCAATATATTCACCAATAACTTCACCATCTTGCGATGTAAATGTTTTACCAGCATCATTACTATATTTAACATGAAAATAACTTGTATCTCCATTTTTACCTGGAGTTCCAGCATTACCATCATAAATTTCTTTTGTTGTAACTGTACCATCAGGATTTTCAATAGTAATAGTAGTAATATTATCTTTTTTAGAAATAGAAACAGTAGGGGAGTCACCATCGTTGCCTTGCAAAGCATAAGAGTAAGTTTCTACGGATTTTCCATCTGAGTAAGTGGTGACAGTTTTACACCATAAGTATTCTCCAGGATTAGCTACTGGTATGTCGGTTGAGAAATTTGTTGGTTTAATATTAGGATTCTTTGATGTACCATAAGTAACAACTATAGATTTTACAATAATTGAATCACCATTAACTGCCATATGTGAAACTGAATAAATTACACTAGGATCACCACTTGTATAAGTAATAGTAGTTCTAGTCCATAAGTAATCATCTTCACTCACAACAGGAAAAGTGGTTGACCATCCTTCGTTTGAAGGTGTTGTAATTCCGTCATCTGTAACTTTGTATTCTATTTTTGTAGATTCGACACCACGCCCATCAAAGTCACCATTATTAGCTTTATTTTCTAATTCAGTTACTTTATCAAGGGCGGAATTTGAATTATTATTAGCTTCATTAGCTTTATTCAAAGCATTAGATGAGTTTTCAGTTGCGTTAGATAGTTTGTTTTGAACATCTTTATCAAAAGATTTGAATGTTACTTGTCCAACTAAATCAATTTTACTAGCTTTAATTAAAATCGTATTAGCATCTTGATTGATTAATGAAGAGATTGTAGTACCTGTATAATCAGTTTTAGATACTTTAGATTCGATATTATTAGTATTGATTTTAATACTTGCAATTGCATCTGACAAACCTTTTGCTAATGTACTTAAAGTAGGCACAGTATTTGAAGAAGTACCATCATCCCATTCAATATGACTTCTTGTCCAAATATAAGTTTTTTCCTCAACAGTAGGGCAAGTATCTTGCCAACCAGTTGTTGGCGCAGTCACATTAGAAGTAGATTTAGCATATTGTGCTGTAATACTTTTAATTCCGATACCATTTTTACCTTGTGCACCTGAAATACATGAAGGATTAGAATAACTTGGTTCAGTACCATTTTTATAGTACATTTTTGTTCGTACCCAAACATAATATCCTTCTTTCCATGTAGGAGAAGTAATCGACCAAGAACCGCCTAATAATTGGGTTTCTGAAGTAGATAAATAATATTCTAATTCAGTTTTAATTACACCTTCACCAGCTAAATCAATCGCATCTTGTACTTTATTAGCCTTTTCTGCAATCATATTAATCTGGCTAGTATTAATTATTAGCTCACCATCATTATCTAAATAAAATAATTTTTTCTTATTTCCATCAGTTTCTAGTTTACTGATACTAAAAATCTTATCACTATATTTACCATCAACTGGTCTAGTAACAATATCCCAACCATTATCATCAAAAATAGAGCTATTATATCCGTTTTTACTATATAATTTTAATGTCTTACTGACAATTAAATTACCTATTAATGTTTCAGCATTTAACCCATAAGCAATTTTATTTTCACCAGTTTCAGGATCAGTAAAATAATATTTACCTAATGCAGTTTTTACTGTTTTCCAATTATCATTGGTAATAGCAATTCCAGCGTTAATCATTTTTAATTGGTGATCATCAAACACATTATCAATATCATCATAACTTCTCACTAATAAACCATTCATATCAAATGATACTTTTTGATTATTAGCATCGTTATAAATTTTCATTGTCGCATCTAGACCACGTTCAAACCAATTTTCTACAATAGTTGTAGCTTTTTTAGACTTATCTACCTGTGAAGATACATATGAATATGAATTTGAAATACTTTTTGCATTATCAAGAATTGATTGAGTATCACTTAAACAATTATATCTTTTTCTTAAAGAAGAAAATTCAACACCGCAATTATCTAAACTTTCAGTGTCAATTTGGATTTTTGTTAATCGTAATTTGTATAAATAACCATTACATTTACATCTTATCCAATTCCCAACGATAAAATTGTCAATAAGTTTTTCAAATTCTTTTCTAGCAAAAATATTACTCATTGAAATTGAAAGTGTTATTTGAGGTGTACCAGCTTCAATTGATTCTTTTTTTGCAACATCCATGAATTTATTAGCATTATCAATTAATTCGGCATTACTTAAACCAGTACTAATATAATTTGAGTTTTCATAGACACTTTCACGTCTATAAGAACAAAATACAGTCCAATTATCATCACCAAGATATTTTTTAAAATCCAATGCTTCTTGAATTTCTACTTTTAATCCATCAATAATATCACTGATATTAGTAATCAAATCAATTTCAGCTTTTCTAGTTCCTAATTCTTCATCAATAGCTGTCCATCTATTATAGTAGGGAACATATAAAGCATTATAAAAATCCGCTTCTTCGCTTGCTTGATCGACTTCAATTAAGCTATCTAAAGCTGATCTATAAGCATCATGAAATGAGTTTAATCTTTCTAATGAATAATATTTAATTGCATTTTTAAATTTTGTTAAATCTTCAGAAATATCAATACTTACTAAATCGTAAATACCACCCAAAGATTCATTAGACGAAATAATTTGTTTTCTAATCTTTTGAGATAAGAATTTTTCATAATTATCTGTTACTGTTATTCTTAAAACATCCGTAGTAGCATTATCGGTTTCATTAGAGTAACTTTGTAATGTAATAGTACCAATCCATTCGCCATAATGAAATCCAGTATCACCATCATCACCAATATAATCCCATGATGAAGTAGTAACTGTAATTTTATAAGTAGCATAAGTAAAAATTCTACTAAAAGCTTTAATTGCATTTTCTACAGTTGTTTGATTTGTAGAAAATTTAAGTTCAGACAATGCTAATGGACTTAAATTGTCAACTGTTAAATTAATAATATCTTCCTTAGCAGATTGAGCTTCTTTAATCGTTGTTGGCATTAAAGAACTTTCAAGATATAAATTAAAATCAACAACATCGAAATATAATGAAGTTAAATTACTATAACCCTTTTTAGTTTTCTCAATAGGTAAGAAAGTATTATTTGTTAATACCTTTTCATTATCTTCATTGTATCGATATTGAGCATAAGCCGAACCATTATATTTAGAAACAAGTGCATTATAGTTTGAAATCAAGCTATCATCTGTAATGTTTAAAACATAGTTTTTAGAATAATCATCTACTAATTCATTATAAGATAATAATTTTTCAGATAATGATTTTGGCATGCTATCCAAAGTTTGTTGATTGAAATAATATAAATAATCAGTACCATTAGGATTTAATGATCTAATAGTGGCTGTCATTAACTCATCTCCAGCCTTTAATTTCAATGTATTAAAAACATTATCACTATCTTCATCAACAGTAATCTGCTCAGCTAAATTATTAACATCTATATAGATTCCAGTGTCAGTTCCGTATGGCTTAACAATATTGTTGCTTTCACATTTAGGACAAATATCATCCATATCTTCACGATTACCACAATCTAAACAATACGATAATAAATCATAACAATTAATAGTTCTTGTTGTAGTATCAAATATAAATAAACATTTAATTTCTTCAGCAATTTCCATTAAAGCATCATAAATACTTTTGTTATCAAAAGAAAAACTTCTTTGAATATTCTTCAAAGAAGTATCTACATGACCAATATGATAATGTGGTGCTTTGTCTAAAAGTCTATTTAATATAGAAGCTTTTGGATTATTTTCTCTATATAAAACAGAAGGTATAGTGTAATCTTCTCTATCAATATCATCATCCGTATTGATTTCAATGTCATATAACATGATTGTACTTAATTCAGCTTCACATAGAGAAGTTAAAGTTAATGTTTTCTTTAAAGTATCAGTTTCTTCAACAGATACTCTAATTTCATAATATGTATCAGTTTCTTTAAGGTAAACTATTGCAAAGTCTAATAATTTATCCCAAACATTACATTCTTTATTGTCTAATGTTTTATATACTACACAACTGACTTCTTGTTGTGAATTATAATTTTCACTAAATGATAACTCATAGACATTGCTAATTTCATCTAGTTTTTTTAATTCTTTATTAGATAATTTTAATTGGAATTTATCCAACAAATTTCCATCTTTAAAAGGTAATTTCATTAAATAAATCCTACCTTTCTAGGTTCATTAACTACAAATTCAATTTTACAAGGTAAACTTACAGTTAATTTATTATTATCAGTATCATCGTTTCGTAAAAGTCTAAAATAATTATAATTAAAATCATTAAAAATATCATGATCTCTTTTATCGGTTTCAATAATTTTACTGATACAATCAACAGTAATTGTTTCTCCATTAAGACAATTCTTTATTCCAAACATTTCATTATCTAATGAATTCTTGATTGTTAAATTACCATTTTTCATGATTGTAATTTTCAAATTTGAAGGATAAACTGGTTTAACATCATCGCTATTATTAACAACATTAAACGTATTATCATTTTCAGTAATTGTTTTAGCATATCTAATATCTTCAGATAATCCATAAGGATATTGTGAAGTAAATTTTATTTTGAATCCTAAAACATTTCCAAAATGTTTAACTTGATTGATTTGAGTAAAACCACCTATAAAATAAATATCTTCAAACATATCATCATTTTGAATAGTAAATTTTCTAAAGCTTTTAGTATCTAGCCATCTATAGACTTCTCTTACCTCATCTCTAGTAAAGAATCTATTATTGCCAGTACAATCAATTTTACAAATACCAATCTCATTACTTTCTAAAGTACCATCATAAGATGTATAAGTTGGTCTAAAAGAATCATCGCTATTATTTTGAACAACATTGAATGTGATAGTAGGGGATTCTACAGTTTCAATATTATCTACAGAGTCAAAATAACAAATCATCATTCCTAAATCACTTAAACTTCTATTATTAAAAATAAAACTACGTTCATTCATATCTATCACATCCTTTACTGTTTTATTTACGTTTTCTTATTTTTTTTATAAGACTCTTATAATCTTTTTTTTGATTTGATTGGGTTTCTTTCATTTCTTCAATCATCTTTTTATATTCTTTTTTTAAACCATCTAATTCTTTTAATGAATCGTTGAATGTGATCATAGTTTTCTCACAAGTATTCATCATTTCATCTGTTTTAGCTTTAACCAATTCGTTAGATAATCTGGCTAAATCCAATTCATTTTGAGTTTTAGATAATTCTTCCTTTAATTTTCTAATTTCCTCGTCTTTTTTGGCGAGTTTGTCTTTTAAAATTTCTTCCTTGGTTTTTCTCATTTATTTCTCCAAAAATGTAAAAAATGAAGGCGAATTAAAATCCTAAAAATAGGGAATTATTGCCTTCATTTTCAAGTCCTAAAATCTACATTTTATTTGAATTTTAGTTTATTAAAACTATTTTTATTATTTAATTTACTATCAAGCATTGTAGCAACCGCATTATTAAATTTATCGTCTTTAATAAGTGCATTTTTAAAGTCTTGATAGTTTTTAACATTAGGCAAGGTAATTTGAATTTGACCAACTTCAACGCTTGATTGACCGAATGAATTATCAAGTGCAGTATTAAGAGTAGGGAGTGTAGCAATTAATTTATCCCATTCAGGAACACGATTTAAAGGGATAATCTTTTCACCTTGTTTGAATGTGTTAATAGCCAATGAATCATCACCATTACCTTTAATTACATTTTTTAATGCTCCGATTTCACCACCTTGTGCGAATCCGAAAATAGACCGTACTTGTGATAATAACCAATTGTTTTGTGAAGCTGAACCAGTATAAGTTCCACTACCACCTAGTGCTGAATAATATTGCGCACGTTTACCAAAACTTGAATCCATATCTACATATTTTCATTCTGTTACTTTTATGACCTACAATAAAGTAGGCGAGAGAGGTTCTTCTTCAAAGTGTCTTTACACTTGACCTCTCTTCACACATTTCATTATTAGATTATAGTGTGTGTTCAGACTATTGCATCGTCATATGTTTATATATAACGTTTACTCGTTTAGTCGTTGTTGGTGTATTTTGAGCAATAAAAAATCAATATTAAAAAAATATTGATTAAATAATATAATATATAATTTTAAATACTTCCAAGACATTGCCTATCTCTAGGGTTTTGTCGTATATTAGAGTAAATTTTCTTCATTATTTACGTATATTTATAATGAATTTCCCCAATAATTAGGGCATCTACGACAGAGCCATATTTATTAAGCTTCGCTTTATTATAGCCATCTCTTTTGTATGTAAATATATTTCTTCTACTTTGTTGTTGCTGTTGTTGTTGAGCAGCAGCCGCTGCGGCAGCTTGTTGGGCAGCTAATTCTGCTTGTCTTTTTCTTTCAGCAGCTTCACGTGCTTGTCTTTCTGCTTCTTCTTTAGCTTTTTGTTCAGCAGCTTTTCTGTCCGCTTCAGCTTTAGCTTGTTTATACATATATTCAACACCAGCACGAATACTATCAATAGCAGTTTGTAATGTTCCCATTCTATTACCAAATTCAGTAATTAATGTTCCATCTTTACTATTGAAAATATCATTAAACGCAGTGCTTAATGTATAACCATTAGCAGTTGCGGCACTATTAATAGTTTCACTAATTGAACTTCCGTTTGAATTAATATCGGCAATTACTTGTTCAAATTCACCATCAATAGTGTCCATTCTATTATTTATCCAATCTTCAAAATCAGTTGCTAAATTATCAAGCATTGCTTGTTGATCACTGATATATTTTTCATATTCAGTTTGTTGTAATTCATCTTTAGCATTTTGTAAATCTTTCTGTAATGATTGAATATTCTTTTGTGATTCTTCACTAGTATCACCACGGACTGCATCATATCTCTTTTGTAATTCAGAAATATTTTGTGTCTTTTTGGCAATTTCAGTTTCATAATTGTATAAATCTTTTTCTTGCGATAATAAATCTTTGCGTTTAGAAATTAATTCTTTTAAAGCATCAAGTTGAGCGTTATAACCATTTTCAATTAAATCTTTAATTGCTTTCTTTTCATCTTGAGCATTTAAAATGAATTCTCGTTGTGATTTAACTAATTCATCACGTCTATTAAGATAATCTTGATTTAAACTATCATCTTTGTAAGCTTCATCTAATTCTTTAATAGCTTTAGCGTAATCTTTAGCTTGTGTTTTATATGTTTCATAAGATACTGCATGTAATCCCATCATAGCATCGCCATATTGAGTGTTTTTACCAGTATCTTTATCATATAAAGTTTCATTATCAAATAGATCTTCAAAGAATTTAGCTTCTTCAGTTATTTTAGATATTTCATCTTGTAGATAGTCAAATCTATCCCATTTAATATCTCTAATATTATTTTTAAATTCTTCTAATGTATTATTGGCTTCAACTAAATCTTCTTGAACACCATGAATAGCATCTTGAAATTCGAACCATTTTTCACTACCTTGTTTTACTGAACCATCAGCCATAGCTTTTTCTAATGAATTAATTAATGCTTCTTCCTGAGCTTTCATATTATCGATATTTTGTTGTTGATATTTAATCATATTTTCATAATATGATTCACTAGCCATAATTCCTTTAGTTGCTGCTAAAGTTTGACTTTTATCTAAAATATCAATATAAGATTGATAATATTTAGTTTGTTGTTCATATTTAGTTGTTACATTATCAAAAATCTTTTCATAAGTTTCAGAAATTGATTTTTCGGCTTCTACTAATTGGTTCTTTAAATCAGCAACAGTAGATTCCATTTCTTGATAACCTTCAGAATATCTGCCAACATATCCTGAATTTAAAGCTTCTCTCATCTTTTGTTCAAGATTTGCAATTTCATTAACTAATTGATTAGCTTTGGCATCGTATAAATCAATTTGAGAAGTTAAGTAATTATCATTCATACCATTACTTTGGTATTTAGATAAGTCAAATTTATTTTCTAAATTTGTGATACTTGCTTCTAATTGTTTAATACGATTTTCATATTCTTTAGCAATATTATCAAATGCTTTCTTATATGTTGCACCGATATTTTCTCGAATTTCTTCGAGTTTATCATTACATTCCATTGCAGCATCATACCATTGCTTGTACTCATTGATTTGAGACTTAAGGTTTTCATCAGTAATATCTTGAATACTCCAATTACCATCTCTAACCATTTGTTTATAATTTTCAGCTAATGGTACAGCATTGGCTTTTGCCATATAAGTATTATAACCACTTTGATAATAATTCATTTGGGCGGTTAATTGACTTAATTCTTCTCCGATTTTAGAATTTCGATCAGACCAATCTCTATAAACATTATTAATAGCAGTTTCTAATCGTTTAACAACTCTATCAACAGCGTTTAAAGCACGTTCTACCCAATCAAAAGTTTCCGATGAATTTTCACTAGATGAATCATCTGAACTTGAAGAATCACTACCACTACCTCTAGAACTTGATGAACTAGAAGATTTAGACTTTTTAGATTTTTTACTACTGCTTGAAGTTTTGTGTAATTTACCTCTTGCTTTTGAGCCAGCTTTAGAAACGGAAGAAACTACTTTTTTTAGTTTGCTAGAAGCTTTACTTGTTTTAGTTTTCTTCTTTTTCTTATTTTTTTTTGTTCCTTTTTTAAAAGCTGTACCATTTAAGAAAGAATGTCCATAAGAATTAGTATAACCATCATTTAATAAATCTTCAGTTTGTTCATGGTCAAATATAATATCAGTACTATTATGAGTAAAGAACTCTGCTCCATTATCTCCAATAGTTCTCCATCTACCAGTCTTTGAATCAACAAGGAGTTCTCTACCAACCTCACCCCCTAAAGAGCGACCGTTAAACCCTATAGTCCAATTACCAGTAGAACCGCCTGAATATGCAGAACCACGTAATTTAGATTTACCTTTTTTACTACTTTTACTATCAGACTTTTCATTAACTTGCTTTGTAGTAACAGTAATTGTTTTGTCTGTAAGAGATTTTAAGGTTTTTTTAATACTTTCAAGTGTCTTTTTACCACTGGTTTTTATTGTTACTTTTGCACTTTTATCTTTAATCTTATTAAGGTCTTTACCTGCTTGTTTTACCTTATCTCCACCTTCGACTTTTTCTTTGACATTAATAGATTTATCTTTCAATCCTTTAGCAATGCCTTTTTCATCTAATTTAACATCAATACCAATGGCTTTTTTAGTATTATCACTTAAACCAGCAATTTGACCTAATAATTTATCAGCTTTCTTTTGAGCATCGGCTGTATCTATATCTAACTTTTTATTCTTTTCAACTTCATTAACCGCTTGTTGATATTGTTGTAATAATGTAACAGCGGCTTGAACATCACCAGTTAAAGTAGAAGTATCAATAGACATAAAAGTAGGGGCTTCTAATGACTGTTTTTGCTCAATCAAATAACTCATTACTGATTTCATATCTTCTAAATCAGAAGAATCTGAAGTAATTTTTATTTGTTCATCTAACTTGTCAATTTGTTTATTAATATCATCAAGTGAGCCAGCTTCAATATCAATATCAAATTTTTTACCTAAGCTTTCCTTTAATGATTGAGAAGCTTCTTCAGCTTTTTCTTTTAAAGAAAGAATATTTTCAGTAGCACTATCAGTTTCAATATTAACTTCAAAACCTTGATCTGAAAGTTTTCTTAAAATTTGTTGAACACTTTCAACATTAATTCCTAAAGCATCAGCCACATCTTTGTCACTTTGGAAGTTTAATTCCCATGTGCCATCATCATTCATATGTGCCCATTCTTTATTGACTTTTTGAACATCTTTTAAGAAGTTTTCTGTTCCATCAGTTCCTTCTTTGAAATAACGTTCCATTTTGACAATGCCTTTTTCATAGGCATCTACAACTTCATCAATGCTTGCGGTTGTTAAATCTTTATTTGTCATTAATTGGGCAGAAGTTCTAAATTTATTAGTACCTACATCGCCATCTTCATATAACTTTTTAATATCATCAAGCTTATCACGAACACTATCATATGTGTCACCCTCTTCAGAACCTGACATTGCACTTTCCCATTTAGAATAAGCCGATGTAAGTCCATCATATTGAGATGCTAACTGCGATACTTGTTCGATTTGCGATGCAAGACTACTTTGTTGATCTATTAACTTTGATTTCTTTTTAGCATCCGTACAATTATCAATTGCAACTGTTGTCTTATTATAATCATCAGTTAATCTTTGCAATTCATTTGCGTAAGCTAGTTTTTGATTTGATTCATATTCTGCGGTTAATTCTCTTAACGCATCTTTATTTAAACGTACTCCGTTTGCTGTATTTTCAAATAAAGTAGATTGATCGTATCCATCTAAACTAGCAAACATCGATTTAACATTTTGAATTGCATCACCTGACATACCAGTAACACTAGCTGATTCTTCTAATGCGGTATTAAAATCTTTCAATACGTCATCAGCATTATCTAATGCACCTGATAATTCATTAATTCTAGTTGTATGGTCGGAGATAACTGACGAATCATCGTCGACTAAAGCTTTCATATCTTCTTTGAATTCTTTAGCCGATATACCAGAATCTTTTAATGCTTGATTTAAATTATCGAATTTTGTTAAATCTAAAGCATCTAATCCACCATTTTTTGCAAGAGACATTAATTCTTCTTTTGTAAACTCAATATCTTTTGTATCTAAAATTTCAGACATCTTTAAAGATTTGTAGTTATCAGGATCAACTGTTAAACTAACTTCTTTGTATAAATCTCTTAAATTTTCATAATCAGATTTTATTTGCTTTTCATTAGAAGTAAGTGATTGACCTTTCTTCTCTTTCTTTGAAATATTACTATAAGAGTCATTCATAGTAAGTAACGCATTATTAATATCTGATAAATTTTGGTTTAAATTTTCTTCTGCTTTATCGACATTTTCTTTTGCTTTTTTATAAACTTTAGAATTCTTTTTAATGTTTTTAGAATTCATTTTTGATTTTTCAGTTTTATAAATTTGCAAATTGTTGCCAATATCATCTTGAACCCAATTATAATCACTAGCTAATGGTTTATTACCAGTATTGGATAAGTTAACTTCTTTCTTGCTTTTCTCTTTTCCTTCTTTAGAAAGAATACTAGCATATCCATCATATCTTCCATTAATTGAAAATTTATTATTTAAGGCTTTGGCTGTTTTTAAGGCTGCATCTTCTTGATCTTTATTTTTTTGTTTCTTTAATAGTTTTTTTTGTTCTTCTAATAGAGTGTTAGCTTTTTCTAATTTGTTAATTTCTGCTTTATCGGTATAAGTTAATTTACCTTGTGATTTAATTTCTTTAATTCTAGCTTTATTTTCTTTTAATTGTGTATTAACTTCTTCTAATTTACTTGCTGTTTCTTGATATTTATTAACAGCGTTATTAGCATCTTCCTCTAAATATTTTTGCTTATTGATTTGTTTATCAATAGCATCCAACGTTGCAGAAATAGCTACTCCAACTAATGCAAAAGCACCAGCAGTAATTGCTGCGCTTGCTAAACTACTAGCAAAACTTTTTATTGCATTTCCAGCGCCACCAAATTCACTAATTGAATTTTTTACTTTACCAATTAATGAAGATTGACTGTTTGCAAATCCTTGAACATTAGCTTCTCCGACTTCACAATTGCTTAAATATTTTTTTAGCGCATCAGTCATATTAGCAATATTATCAATATCTTCTCCATTATTGAATAAATCAATACTATTGCTAAATGATTTAGCCATATCTAAACGACTAGATCCTTTTTTAAGTAAACTTTGTTCTTCTTGGTATTTTTTTATTTCATCAAAGATATTAAACCCTCTTGATGAAGCAAAAATTCCACCAGCAACACTTATAGTACCAATAGTACCTAATGCACTAGTTAATTTATCTAAAATACCTAACAATCCAGTTAGGGTATCAACACCAGTTTTAATAGCATCGCTATCAATTAAGTTTTGCCAAATACCTACTGATGTTTCTTTTAAGGCATTTAGTTTATATGAAATACCTTCTTGTGCTTTCGCAAATTCTTGTTCGGCTGAACCAGCAGAATCACCCATCATATCTACGGCTTTTTCTGCTTGGCTGAAATTTTGAATAATTGCCGAACCAATGTTCGCTTGTCTTTTACCAAATAAATTTTCAAGCGTTCCAGCTCTTTGTTTGTCTGTTAATTTATCCCAAACTTTTGCAATATCTTTTAATACATCATAAGTTGATTTATATGTATCAGCGTCTTGCATGATACTAACCCCAGTTAATTCATGGATATTTCCTTTAACTGACTCAAGAGTTGCATCATAGGTTTGAGTTTCTTCGTCCATTCAATTATGTTCATTATGAATCGTAAATTCATAATATGTTTAATTTATGATAATTTTAATTCCTTTTCTAATATTTCCTTATAATCTCCATTTTTAAATGAATAATATGGTAATCTTAATAATTTTATATTATTATTTTTAGCATATTCATCTTTTATAGTATCTCTAATAATTAGTTCTTCATAATTTTTATTTGCTTGCTCTTCTGATATGCCCCCAAAAGTGCAAGGTTTAAAATGTTGCTCTCCATCTACTTCAACTAATAAGAATAATTTATCCTTTTTAAATAACGCAAAATCAAATCGTAACTTATGCTTGTACAAACAATCATTAAATGTATATTCTTTAATGTATTTGATATTTTTATTATTTAAAAGATTTTCAATTTTTTCTTCATTTCGTGAAATTGATTTTCCGCATTTATCACAAGTGTTTTTTCCAGCTAGAAATCCAATCAAGCTTGTTTGAAAATCATTACCACAATTGCACTTAAAACTCATTTTATGTTCCGAATCGATATAATCTTTTGTTAAAATTTTACAAGATAAATCATTTCTTGTAATATAATTTTTAATATTTTTAATAGTAAAAGGATTACTAACGCTAAATTTTGGCAATGATAAATTTGATTTAATATTTCTATAAGATGATACATATAAATAATTTTCTTCATCTTTACATATCATCTTGGTATCACAATTTTTATATATTCTATCAACTAATTGATAACCTTTATTTTGAAATTCAGATTCAACATCTTTATATTTAATCTTCTTTCCATATTCAAGTGAACCTAATTTGCTTAATTTTTTAAGGCAATTTTGACAATATATTTTATTATTTTTTATAATTCGATGTATTTGTTTCTCTTGAAAAACATTGCCACACTTTCCGCATTTAATTTCTATAGGCGAACCATTATAAAACTTCGATAATACTTGTGTGTTTGAATTATTCAAATCATAAAAATGTTGTAAATTCTCTATGCAAAAAGGATTATCTTTTGCTATGATTTTTGGTTTATTACCTCTATATAATAAATTATCAAGTTGTTTGTAGAATTTATAGCCATTACTATCAATTAAAACATATTTATTTTTTATAATAGTATATTTTTGATTAAATAATTTTAAATCTAAGTTTTGTAGTTTGTCTACAATCTCTTTTTCTGTTAATTTATTATTTTTCATATTTTTATTTTTATCATAAATTACATCTCACATTGTTAATGTGATGTTCTGACTATTTCTTCATCCTTCCTAAAAATAGGGTAGGAGTATACCTTTTCCATTTAAAGGGTTTTCACCTATGTCATTGGTATTCTAAAATACCTACTTACACCGTACTTCTATTGCTTCAATTATTCGTGATTTCCGCACTTATTCTTATTATTGAAGCCCCTCACGGGGAATAGTCGATGAACGTTTACCCTCGACTCAACTATCATATGCTCTATGAATAACGTTAGGGTACTTCGCTGCAAAAACTTACATTATATAAACACTTAGGGTTTTGTCCATATGTCATCCTTACAATTTTTTCTACTTTCGTAACCGTCACGCTTATTATTTCTAATTACGTTGTGGTTTGTAAGACTTTAGTTATTTACTTGCAATTAAATATATTTCCACCTCATATTTCTATAAGGCTAGGGCAATGAATACGTTTGCCCTGATACGCATTGAAATTGTCTTTAATGCTGTTCCTATACTAGCAGGATCTTGAACAATTTCGTTCCTTTGTGTTAAGTGAGTCTCGCAAGTACTCATCAAAATATTTAAATTTTCTTTGATTCATCATCAAAGAGCAGATCATTTCTCCACCCTCTCTATGATAGAGTAGGGGCATACCTTTTCCATTTAAGGGGTTCTCACCCATACCATTAGCTTGTACCGTACTTCTGTAATATTATCTATTCAGGATTTCCACCTTTATTCTATTGATAATATCCCTTATTATCGGGGAATGATCGTTGAACCTTTACCCTCAACTTAACTGTTATGTGTTCCATAATAATGTTAGGGTACTTGGCTGCATGATTTGGCATTGTTACATCTTCACGTTTTCAAACCTTCATAATATGATTTCTCTATTATTGTGGTGCGAAGCTTTAGCCTTTACCTGACAATTAAATATAAACTATATATGTATTACTACATATTCTGGCAACAAGTTTACCAGCTACACCTAAAGCGATATTTTGCTCTAGGGTGTTGTTTGCGGCTGCCATAGCAGCACTTGAACGTTTTAAAATTTCAGCAATTCCATTATTATCAATCGCAAAATTGTTCCCAATTTCGTTGATTTTACTGCTGATTCCATCACGTACATTATCGGCATCGATTTTGTACGCTTTCATTGTTGATACTAAAGTTTTTTGAGCATCTTCAATATCCATTTCAGGAGATATTGTACTTAAAATAGATGACTCTTTAGCTAAATTTATGGCATCTTTCATTGAGTCTTTTTGTTACTCTTTTTATTTTAAATAAAAAGGGATAGGTCATTTCTGCCTACCTCTGCAATTTCATTATTAAGTTATTGTTGCAGAACAGATCATACCATCATCTTAAATTAATAAGATGTCAACATACGTCTAATAATTACTTATTAAACTGTGATCGTTGCGGAGTCTAAAATATTCATTATCTCTTTTTCTATTTTTTGTTTACTTCTTAATTTATAACTAATTTCTAATAAAAAAATACCGTGATTTTCACAGTATTCTCTTTTGATTTTATCGTTTTGTTTTCGTCTTTCAAAACCTTCTAAACCACCAAATCTATCATATGGTTCATAGTGTTGTTGACCTTGACATTCTATACATATATTATATTTTGGTAAATAAAAATCAAATGGTAATGGATAATGGTTACGACAATCTGTAAATCTATATTCAGAATAAAATTCTATATTATGCTCTTTTAAAATTTCTTCTGACCATTCTTCGTATTTACTACGATTATTGCAACCACAACTTCTTGTTTTGCCACATTTTAAACGTGATGAAACTGTTTCCATTAAGTTACCACAATCACATTCACATTGCCAAACAACACGACCTTCTTTATTTGTTCTCAAACGTTTTATTACAGTTAAATGTCCGAACTTTTGTCCTTCTAATTTTAAACCGTGTTGTCTTGTATAGCGTGACGCTTTTTCACCACATCCACATGATTTGGCTGCACCACGTAAAATAGAGTAAACACTGATTATTTTTGTGTTACCACAATCACATTTACATTCACAATATGTCCCACTTTTATTATTTACCTTATATGAATATAATATTTTAATTATTGTTAATTTACTAAATTTTTGACCAATTAAATGATCATAGTTTTTTGCTTTCGCCATATACTCCTTATGTTAATTTTGAATATTTTAGCAATTCCCCTCAGTATTGTCCTCTTCAGGAGTTTCACTGATTTGAGTTGATTCTCACTTTTATATCACTATAAAAGGGGACGGAAGTCATCCAAGTTGAGCCCAGGAGCTAGTCTGATTAATTATTTCTTCAGTTGTTGCACCAAGCTGTTTTGCCATATCATTAGCTTGATAATAAAAATTCTTATATGATTCATTAGTTTCATCAGTTACTTTCTTCAATTCAACCATTGCATCATCTAATGCAACAAGTTCGTTGAATCCATTCTTCAAATGACTAACACTTGAAAGAATAATTGAAGTAGCACTAAAGAAACTTGTTAAATTGCTAATTTCACTTTTTAACTTATCACCAAAAGACAAACCACTCATTCCAGCAGCACTAATCTCTGCTTTTAATGCTTGAAATTGTTTTCTAGCGGTAGTTAATTCTTGTGTATTTGTTGCCCCTCTAACATTGGTTTGTGCTTGTTTTAAAGCTTCACCATATTGATTAGCAGCTTTTGTATTAGCATTAATATATGTTTTAATATTTGCTAATTCTTTTTGTTGATCAGCTAAAAAATTAGTTTGATTCATCTTACTTCCAGCGTTATCAATTTCTGCTTTTAAAGCGTTAATTTGTTTAGTTGCTGTGGTAAGTTGTGCTTTGCTTTGAGCGTTTTCAACATTAGAGAAAGCTTGTGTCCATTGCTGTTCATACTCTTTTACAGCAGCAGTATTTTGTTTCCAATATTTTTCGTTTTGAGCTAATATTCTTTGTTGATCAGCAAGAAAATTTGCATCACTTTTAGATGATGAATTATTTTTTAACTGATTACCTAAAGACAAACCACTTGCTTTTCTAACACTATCAACTAATTTATTGACTTCATTTTGCGCTTTTTTGATTGAAGTTGTATCAATTGTGATACCTAAATTTGCACTCTTTAATTGATCTTGAATACTACTTATTGCTTTTTTACTTAAAGTAGCAGTTTCAATTTTTGTTTCAATCTTCCTAAGCTGGTTATTTATATTCTCTTGCGCTTTACTATCAAGTTGAACGCCTAATTGTATCTTGTAATCTGCCATATTTTTTCTCCGTTAAAATAAAAAAAGAATGGTAATAACCATCCCTAAATTTTAAATTGATCCTTTAAAGCAGCAACTTGTGTATTTTGATTATCAATATAATGTTTTTTTGTAGTAGAAGGGTCTAAATGATTAAGCAGGGTAGCAATATCTTCTAAAGGCATACCCATTTTTTTTAATAAGTTGCTTCCACTTTTTCTCCATGTATGACAATGACATGGCACACCAATCATGTCACCAATTTTTCTTGACCATTGACCTAACGTACCATTAGTTACACAATTTTCTTCATTAGTATATGGTGTTCTCCATACCCAACCATAATCTTCAATATTATTTTCTTCACGTTGCTTTCTTAGTTTAATTAATAATCTTTTAACTTTTTCTGAAAAATAAAGTGTTACATATCTTTGTTCTTTTTCAAGCACATCATTACATTGTCTATTTTCTAAATCTATTTGTTCCCATCTTAAATGAGCAATAGCATTTACTCTTGCCATAGTAGATAATGATAACTCAAAATAAACCTCTAATTGTAAATCACCATAAGCATTTAGGGCAATTCTAATATCATCAACTTGTTTTTGAGATAAGAAAACTTGTTCTACAACTGGTAAACCCTTTTTAGGTCTATCAATATATTCAGTAGGGGAGTCACCTTTTAAAATTTTCTTTCTCTTTAAAAATTTATAAAACGCTGAAATAGTTGATAATCTACGTTTAATACGTTCAGTATTATTACCTTGTTCTTTGGCGAAAGTAATAAATTCTAAAATATCATCTTCGTCTAAATCAATTACTGATTGATTGTATTGATTATCTAAAATAAAAATAAACCATTGTGATAAATCAGAATTATAGTTATAAATAGTTTTTTCTGATAATTCTTTAATGCTCATATATTGTTGATATTTCTTCCAATATTTTTTAGTATCACCATTTATCAATTCTATTTTTGTTTCATCATATAGCTTTACTGGTTTTGATCTCTTTTTACCAACAGCCATATCATCAACTCCTTTCTAAAAAATGTAAAATAAAAACCCTATCTATAGCCGAAACTATAAATAGGGTTTATCAAAATTTTATTTATGAAATTATGAATTACTTAAAAATGATTAATTTAATAGATTCTTAACTGCTTTTTCAACAGCATCATATCTACTTGAATTTAATTTATTTACTAAACATTTATATGGATCAAGTTCACCACTTAATACCATATCCATAATAGTAGGGTTGAAACCTGATACTAAACACACACCGTTTTTGTTTGTCTTTAATGGAATAGTTCCAGTTCTAGAACAAACGTTCCAGAACACCAATCTTGGCAAATCATATCCATGTAAAAGATATTCTGCTTGAATTGTTTCAAATAATGTTTTGTAATCTCTAGTCGTTGTCGCATCATCAAACTCCATGTCCGACAGAATCACAATATTTTTAGGTAATTGTTCTTGTACATATTGATTTTTAACCGCAACATCTAAAACCAATTTAAAAACCTTATAAATATCAGTATTTGTCCAATCATCTTCTGTGTAACATTTTTCTATTTTTTCACGTAAAGAAGAACAATTTGATAGATCAATTACTTTTGGTCTATTACTAAAAGTAATAAAATTATCTTTATATTCTCCTTTACAATACTCAGAAAAATAAATTGCTAAAGCAGTAGAAACATCTAAACAAGTAGTGTTTGTATTACCAATTCTATCCGTCATACTTCCTGAACCATCTCTAACAAACATAGAAAAACCTTCGCCATCCACATAATCAGGTAATGATTTCCATAACTGTTCTAATGTTTCATCATAAGATTTTATTCTTAAATGCCATCCATCATATAAAGGACTCGTATAATTATGAACAATTTCATGAGGCATTAATACCTTGGCATTAATTTTGGTATTTTCATTCCCGTTTTTTAAGTTTTCTAAATATTCATTTCTTCTTTCTTCATCATGTTTCAAGAAAGCATCTTTATATAATAAATTGGCTTTACCAGGTACAGAGTTATAATTAACTTTGTTCCATTCATTAGCCGACATTTTAACTTCTACTACGTCTAAATATTTTCTTAAATCACTTACAATTCGTCGATATTTTTTAGGTGTCATGCCAAACTTTTTAAGTAAAATGTTATAAACTTTTTTATACTTTTTCGTACTTTCTTTAGGTAACCATTTTGCTAATAAAGAAATTGGTTTTTTATTTAAGTAATTTCCACAATCTTCTTGCAATTGTTGATAAATAAAATCAACAATATATTCTGTTAAATCTCCATCCATCAAAGAATATAAATCATCCCATCTACCATATTCTGGTACTAATGAAATCAATTCTTTAGCAATAGTAGGATGTTGATGTCCTAAACCGTTTAAAATAATTCTAAATGATCTACGTTCACCCATACCTTCACGTGCGTCACGCATAAAGAACAACCATTTAATTGCTAATAATTTATCTTCATGAAATGCTTTTAAGAATAATTTGAAAATTTCATCTTCACTCTTATTTCTTAATGAACTAGTTTTAAAATTTAAGTCTAGTAATTCTTTGCCAGTGGTCATATATCCAACAGCGCCATTTTCAGTTAGCTGTTTTGTATTACTTAATTCATTTTTTAAATCAGTAATCATAATCCTTATTTTCCTTTCTATAAAATAATCAACAGACGTTTATATATGTATCCATTTTTATTCCAATAATTAATCTTATACTTGCTTTATTAAATTTGCTGTATGTCTGTTTATTTTAGATAACAACACCATGTAATAGTAATAGCTAATGGTATGAACAATTACAAAATTGTTCTCCAAAATATAATTTGTAGTCATATATGTCTTGTTTTATAAATTTCATCTTTTAATTTGCTGTTATGGTGTTTAAATGTTCAACACTCGAAATTTTATGCTTTTTTAATCCCCAATTAAACGCTTGTAAAAATAATGTTTTGCTGTATGAGTGTTTTTTAAGTTTTGTTCTAAATTTATGTAGCCAAGCTCTACACATGGGATTCACTAGCACATCACGTCTAGCAACAAGTTTTATATCAATTATATTGACATCAGGACACCTTTCACTATAAACCAGTAGCTTGTTATTTTAATTATTAGCCCCAACACGCTAATAAAAATGAAGTCTCAGTATACGATCGTCACCGTAAAATTAAGTCTATTCGTTCTCCTAATGTTAGATATAATAAACAGTAGGGTAGTTGAATATCTTAAATAACTTCTTACCAATAAAGAATTTTTGATAGCTAATCGTTCTAACTGTTGTTTTTTATACAGGGGCATTGACCGTAGTGGCTATCTCAAAACCTCAGCAAGTGAGCCTGTGTTCAATAAGGTATCACTTTGTGGTTGTATTTTTGTGAATTTATCGGTTTTATTCGCTCCATCTGATATTTAATCATTCAGCGCACCACTTACTACCTTATATTAATGTGAGTGTAGAAGGAATCGAACCAACGACATAGCAAACTCCACGTATTACTTGTTCTACCGTCTGAACTATACACTCATATGGCGTTTAGCAGAGTACTCGAAACTCAATGATAAAATATCATCCCACTCCTTAGCAGGGAGGACTAGTGCCTTGCTAGTTTACTAAACATGGTGGAGAGAGATGGACTCGAACCACCGAACTCAAATGAGAACAGATTTACAGTCTGCTGTCGTTGCCGCTTGACTATCTCTCCATTTTATTAGCAAAGAAGCTCCAAATTCCTTGCTAATATCAATTAAAAAAATTTTATTATCACACATTAGAGGAAGTATGCAATAAAACTTGAAATGAGTTTGTAATTAAGTAAGTATTCCTCCCTAACTACACTTATATTGTATACTATACATACAGTATAGTCAACACTTTATTTGCATTTTTGAAAAATAAAATCACAATTTTATTCAAGTATTTATACAACTGTAAAACCTTGTTTAATTAAGGCTTCTTTAAAACCATTAATAAACATATTTGTTGAATTAATTTTATCCATTGCAACTGACCATACTGGTGTACCTTTAATAGATTTATTACCATGATAACCTTGATTGATAATATCTATTACATCACTTGCTGGTTCTGAATAGTTTAAATTCATATCAATATGAATATCACATGAAATCGTGTTTCCTCTAATTGATACATCGGTTTTTGTAATACTTCTTAAAAATTGGTAGGTACGTTTATACTGGTGAGGCGTATATTCTGTATAATATTGCCTCACATAATTTTCAATACAAATCTTTATTTGCTCTTCGACTTCACTCAAAGCTTGTTTAGCCGCTTGTTGCATGACACGTTTTAATTGTGTATCATTTTTAATTAACATCTTTTTTATCTTCTTTTGGTTTTGTTGTTTTAGCTATTGATCTTTTGTTAGTCTTATTTGTCTTTGTTTGATCTAAAACGTTTTTAGCTAAATCTTTAGCATCAACTTGACCATTAGTTAGTGATGTGAATTTTTCCATTGAAGAAATTAATTCATTAAAATCTAAAGCATCAAAATTGATCTTATCTAAAAATCCTAAACTAAAACTGTTAAGTGCTAAAATAATATCTTTTAAAAAATCATTAACTTTATATTCTTTAGCATTTTGGTATATTTTATTAATTTTTGCCAAATATCTTTCAATGCTTAAATCTAATTGAGTATATTGATTCCAGTTAATATATTCAGCATAATCTCCAGGATCAATCATACAAATTAATTCATAATCATCTAATTCATTTTCAGTATCAATATTAGGTAATTCTACTTGTAAATAGAATTTAGCAAACGCAAATTGCATGAAAATTCCAGCCATATCATATTTGATTTCCATTTCATCTTCATCAATTAATCTAGAACATACCCAATTTCTAAATTCCAAAAATTCTTGTAAAGTAAGTGATTGTTTTTTTACTTTATAAAAGTCCATTAAATATTCTTCATTAAATTCTTTCGCCATTTTGTTTACTCCTTGCTTTCCTTATATTTTGAACAGATAAAATCTGTTATTTCTTCTTGTATACGTCCTTCTTTTGCTTGACGTAATAATTTACAATTTCTTTTATATCTTGAACAATGTTTGCATCTATCTTCAAAATTATCACTTTGTTCTTCATTATCAAAAATGCCCACATTATCTGCAACCGTAATTGTAATTTCTACTCTAGGATTTTTGCTATCATAATATAATCCTTGTACACGCTCACGACATTGAGTATCATCACTCCAAACAGTTTCAGCATCGGTAACAGCGTCTAACATACATTTAAAATAGTTATTAGCATCCATATCAATTCGAGGAAAATAAAAAACACAATCATAATAGACGTGTCTAAATTTATCTTCTACTTTATCCCAATGTTGAATTAGGCTTTCTCTGATAATATATTCTTTAAAATTCTTTTGGTATTTAACAGCTTCAGGTTTCTTATAACTTACCGCTAAATACTTACCACCTTTTTTAACAGTTCTATAACCAAGATAATGGTTAACGCTTGGTGGAATAGGGGAGATTAATTTTAAAACTTTACTACTCATTCATACTCCCATCATTATTTTCTTTTTTATCAAACTCGTGGTTTTTCCACTTCTCATATAATTCTTGCATATTTTTGCTTTTTCTATAGACAAACACCATTCTTTCTTCACCAGCAAATATATCTAGTAAGTCACCATAGATGGATTCGGTTTGCCAATATTTATGGTTTTGGTTAATATCGGTAAGGTATAAAACTTTTTCTTTGCTACCATCATAATATTTGCCAAATAATTGACTATATCTTTTCATTTATTTCCTTTAATTCCTTTTATTCTATAAAATTTATTTACACAAAAAAATAGGAGATACATTAAACTAAACGAATAGTGTATCTCCTAAATTTTTCTTTAAATAACTTCTATTCGTTGTTTTTTATTCTCAATTTCAACAATTTCTTTTTTAGTTTCTTTTTCTTTAGAAACCTTTTTTACTTCATCGGCGTCATCTAAAATTTCATCAATAATTTTAACAATATGAGGTAAAAATGTTTTATAATCATCAATATCACATTTATTTAACATTTTTCTCGCTTGTTTTTTATTAATTACATTTGATGTATAATCATCTATTACTAATCTGATTTCGTAATGGTTTGATGAATCTGTTAATCTTCTCCATGTCATAAATTTTGTTTCATCACATGAGTCACAAGCATGATAACCTTTACCACAAACGATGCACCAATGATTTATTTTCTTTTCTACCATATAATAAATAGAGAAGAGGGTGGTTAACCCTCTATATTATTCATCTACGATAATTGAGAATAAGTCACCTTTTGGATCGCAATATTCTTTGTTGAAGTTTAATTGGAAAGGATGTCCACCTTCAGCATTTAAACCAATTTCAATTGAACTTGGATCAATTTCAGCACGTTTTGCGATAATAACACCAGTATAGATGTCGTTTTTATTACAAGCATCATGCATAGTAACGTAAATTCTCGCTTCATATACTCCAGGGAATTTATCAGCGGATTTAGTTACTTTAACTGCTTTTTCTGATTCATAATCATATTCAACATAGAATGTTCCAGTTGTGTCAGCAGCTAATGTAATTGTTTTATCAGCAATAGTAAATGTATTAGCATCCGCAGTGCCAGATGCTAAAGTTAATTTTTTAGCAATTCCACCATTTTGTAATAAACAGATTTCTTTAATACTATCCTTAACTGGTGTTTTAGCTAAAACTAGTTCGTTAGCGGTTGCTTCTAAAACTTCATATGTTGAAGTTGTAATTTTTGTACTTGAAGAAGCTACTTCTTTTTCAGAACCACTTTGTGCAGCATATAAATCTGTACTAAATAAAGCATTAGTACCTGATAAATTAGCAGCAACTGCGTTCCATAATGTCATAATTGTTGCACCTACAGCATCAGTAACAGCAGTATTTTCAGCAGTAGTAGTTAAAGAACCATCTTTGACGTTAGTTAAACGAACTGCTAATGAATGATTAGCAATATCTCTTAATGAAATATTGTTAATTTTTTCTAATACTAATTCATTAATATTCATTAATTTTCCTCCTAAATTTTTGCAAATAAAAAAGTGACTTATTTTAAGTCACCCATTGCATTTATTTCATTTTTGTCACTTATCTTTGATAAGTCTATTCCAAATCCACTATATCCACTTTGATAAAGAATATGGGAATTTGTTATTTTATTTAAACGTTTTACACTATCTAGAAAACAATAATATTTCATATCAAAAACGCTTTTTTCATCATGTTTGAAACCTGGCATATTAACCGCATATGAAATCATATTTAGTAGTTGATCATCACTACCTTCATTATTTTCACCAGTCATACGTTGTCTTGATTCTTCTATTAAAAGTTTTCTAGCACCTTTATTTTTAGGTTTTCTTTCATTCTTTTCTATATTAAATAAAAGCCGAAGATAATCAGTCATTCTCCTATATGTAAACTTATCAAATACTATATCGTATTCTTCTGTTAACAATTTTGTGGGTATGGGTTTATTTTTAAACCTCATATGTTTATCCTCTTGTAAAACGATTTCTTTTTGTTTGATTATGTGTTGTTTTAGAATTAATTCATTTGTGTTACTATCGTGAATTAATTGCATTTTTGAAAAGTCAAGGTCATTCCCAAAAATCAATTTTGTCTTACTGTTATCAAAAGAAGGGCAAATGTATTTAACAAAGACTTCATATTCATCCGCAGTTACAAAATCAACATGAAAATATGTTTCGAGTTGGTATGCTAAATCACTAGGAGTAGCACATAAATTGTAGACAATAGATAAATATTCACTATCATTTTCAAATACATCACCAACTGTAGGTTGATGAATAAATATATGTTCAGTAAGCTGTAAATCTTTCCCTAAATATAAAGCAGATTTACTTACATTAGTCACATATTGTGTCACTTAAATCTATACCAGTAAATGCCAATCTTCTATAAACAAATTTATCATCATAAATTCCAGCAGTGTTAGAAATCAATTTCAAAGAACCTATACCAGCCGATTCACCATTGAACTTTTCATCAAGCAAAATAGATATATAATCATTGCGATTATCTCTGACACCTTTGATGTTATCAATTCTGTTATGTTTATTATGAGAAATAATCCAAATTTCTAATTGAGGATATTTAAAAATCTCTGGGGTATTGTAATTTTCAGGAATATTTACTTCTATTGTTAGAAAAGTTATAGCTTTTGTAATCATGTTAGGATTTTGATGCTCTCTATAAATAACTGGAGTATATCCAGCTTCTTCAGTTTCAGCGGAATTAATCATATAAATTTCTTCCCAATTTTCATCTTGATAATTAGGTGGATCAATTGCCTTAACTAATTCTTCATCATTAATTATCATTTTAGTTACTTTAGTCTTTAGTTCACTTATGATTCTGCTATTTGCCATAATTAAAATAATCCTATAACCTCAAGCAGTAATTCATCTGCTGTATAGTTTCCTTCTGTATCAGATAGAATAAGTGATAAACGTTGATTAATTAGTTCATCATTATCTACCGAAATAGTAATTTTATTTCCATCTTCTACAATTTTTAATTCATCTCTAAAATTACATTTTAATTCCCATCTAGGACTAATATCATTTACTAAATTTTTACCATTATAAAAATTAGCAGTAAATGTTGTTCCTTTTTTATATCCTGACTTTATTTTAGTTGATTTATAACTGATTTCGCTTCTTGGATTTTCAGTAATATCTATATTTTCTTTTTCGTGATAGTTACAAATTTGTAATTCAACATTATCATCTTTTTGTAATTGATCTTCACTTAACATCATAGAAATATATCCATGACCATTATAAATATTAGTAGTTGTATCAAAGCTTGTTATCTTATACGGTCTAATATCTTTAAGTGTGTTACTTACAAAAAATCTATGACCTCTTGTAAGGTTTTTAGTATCTTCATCAAATGGTATTAAAACTAATAATTGGTTATATCCAACGGTAATCAACTGTGTTTCATTTAACCCAGTGTTATAAGCAGTTGCACCTTGAGTAACAGCATAACGTTCAATGATATTTAAATTTTCATCTTGCCATTTCAATACATAATTGCATTGCTGCAAAGCTCCATCAATGATGAGTTCATCATCAAAATCAGCTGTTTTAACCAACCAAACTGTATCTGCCCATTCCACATAATCACCAGTTTGAATATGATGATCAGGAAGGGTATGAAACTTTTTATAATAAGGTTGCGTTCCTGTGTTAATCGCTAATACATCATCAACACCATTAATTTTAACCTTTTTATATGAAGGATTATTTTCTCCATATTTATTTAAATAATGTCTAGCTTTATTTAACTCTCTTTCTCGTCTTGAATTCCCACTTGCTTTAACATTTTTTTCAAAAGGACTCCAATCCATATTAATCCTCTTTCATTCTTGCTAGAATTCCAGTACATTTAAAAACTTCACGTCTACATTCATTTAATGTAAATTCATTTGTTTTTAAATAATTAATTGAATTTGAAATATCGATTAATTTTTCTCTATTTTTAGGTAATGAGAAAAAATCTTTAGAAGTTTCAGCAGCTCCATTTACTTGAACCATGACACTACCGATATAATCCTTAATATTTTCATTACCTTCTTCAGCTAGTGGTAAGATTTTAAAAATTTTATTTATAAGATGTTCAATTTGAGCTTTATTCATTATATAACACCTCATTCATAAGTTTTTTTGTATCTAAATCATCAAGACTATAATCGTTCATTATTCCAACAATTTCTTTATCGGCTTCTGTATAAGCTATTCTTAAAGAAGTTAAAAGATTAGCTGGACTAAAAACACTATAATCTTTTTCACTTAACATATTTTTAGTATTTTCTTCACTGTCTCTTTGTGTTTTTAACCAAACAACAGCCATATTTTCTACTAATATATAAATTACTTGTGGTGATAATTCTGAATTAAACCGTTGATTTTCTTCATCAATATCAAATAAATTTACATTCTTACAATAAGGTGCAAATCTATAACAAGCTTGGTCTAAATACGATCTTAAAATTAATTCTCTAACATCAATTTCTTTATCATAAAAAGAATATTGTTCTACACGTAGCAAAAATCTTTTATATAAAGTTTCAAATTGTGTCATTGAATTAATCTTCACCGCCTAATTCAGTACCAAGAATTTCTTCCATTTTTTTAATTTTTGAAAAAGCATCTAATTTACCAGATTCAATCATATCATTACATCTAATGATTAAAGATGTTTTAAATGATTTACCCATTTTTTTTAAATAAGTAGGTACTTCATCTGTATGATTTAAAATTAAATCTTCAATATCCATCATGCTATTTTCATAATATTGTTGTAATGTTAATGCTTTGTAAATTTCTTCGATAGTACGATCTTGATATGTTTCATCAATATCTTCAATACCGATAATTCTAATCCAATAATTTTTAAAGAAACCTGGTTGTCGAGATTTCATTTCTCTTAAGTTTCCAGCAGTTACTTGTTGGATTTCATTTTCATGTTCCCATACAACTTTGTCTCCAGTTTGTGTATTAACATAAACTAATTTACCAAATGTTGTTGATTGAACATTTAAAATAACATTATTATCTAAAACTAATCTCTCTCTTTGTTTAGGTTCATTAGTTTTAGTTTCTTTTGTTGTAGCTTTTTTTGTAGTGGTTTTAGTTTTTGTTCCACTTGTTTTTTTTGCAGTTTGTTTTACTTCATCAACTTTTACTTCTTCTGCCATTAAAATTCTCCTTTTATCTCTAAATTAAAAATAAAAGGGGAGTTAAATTTCTCCCCAATTTTGTTCTATTTATCCTATAATTACGCAGTTGTGTAGAATCCCATTTTAGATGCGAATACTAATGCAACACCGTATTCTTGGGCATAAGTATAGTTAATAGTTAAATCACCAGTTACTGGAGTACCAGCATCTCTTTGATCAAAGATGTAACCTTCACCAGCATCAACTACTTTAATAGGTTTATCAGCACCAACAGCAATTACATATAATTTGTTATCATCATATAAGAATGTATCAGTACCAGCTTTATGTCTTTGTGGCATAAATACAGTATCAATTCCGTTGAATTTACCAAAGAATCCCATATTGTATTTATCTTCTTTAGCACTATCGGAAATAGTAGCCATATTTAATTTTCTTAAAGCTTTCTTTGTACCTAAAATAATTACTTTAGCACCATTATTAGCAGCAGAAACATGTTCACATAAATCTAATAATTCTTCTTCAGTATGAGTACCATTAACAACATATGTAGAACTTAATCCTCTTGTTGATTCAGTAACACCTTTTAAAGCATTGTAAATATCTTCATATAAACGTTGTAACATAGCTTGTGCTACAGCATCTACGAATGAGTTGAAATCAACTCTACCAGCCAAGAAACGTTTAAATTCATCATATACTTTAATACCTTTTAATGAAGTATCAATTGTATATCTTTGACCTTTACCCAATCTTTGTCTACGAATACCAGCAGTACCGTAAGATAAATCAGATACGATAAAATCAGCTTTATCTGGAGTAAAGAAAGTTAATTCATCACCTAAAGCAGTGTTTCTATATTCAACTAAATTCATCCAGAGTTCATTTCCAGTAAATCCTTCATATACAATTAAAGGAATTAATTCTTCAATAATATCAAAACAAGCATTTCCTCTATAGAAGTTTTTAATTGATAATTCTTTTGAACCACCATTTGCTTCAATAAACATATCACGTAATGCTTGTGAGTTAGTTTTTTCGTTATCAAATTCAGCAGGACAAGTTCCACGAATCATGTCTTTTGCTAATGTTAAAATTTCATTTCTATCCATTGACCATCTATCCTCCTAATTACCCAATTTGAACTCCGTAGTAACCTCTAACAAAGTCAACGATTTTACCTACAGTAGTTGTTGAAGCTGTTGGTGTATCAACAACTTTTAATTGTCTTTTCCCAGCTTCTAATTCGACAATTTTCCCAACTTGCGGAGTACCACTAAATGCTTCAGCAGTTAATCCAAAAATATTTCCTTCAATTAATCTGTCTGCATTTCCTACAGTTCCTTTAATGTTGTAAAATTCATCTAATGATTTTGATAATCTTTCATCTTTCATAACTTCAGGAGAAGCTACTAAAAATACTTGGTTTAAAGGTGTATCTTTAGCTACTGGTTCAACTTCATAAAGATTCATTTCACCATTTTTTAAACCTTTTAATTTAACAACGCATCCGTTATCCATTTGTTCGTCAATTAAAATTGCCACACGTTTAGTTCCAACGAATTCGCCATCTACTAATTGTCTTTCTACAATAGCGTGTTTATCTGCCATTCAATTTCCCTCCATTTTTTGTAAATAAAAAAAGGGGCGATTTCTCGCTCCTTAATAACTTCTATTCAGTTTTATTTTTTATAATATTTTCTTAAAATCCCACCACAATATTCATTGTCAGCATTGTCATCTTCAAAAGTTTCTTCTGTATCAACTTTAATTACACCTACAGAATTATCATTTTTTGTAGATGGTTCTTTATCAAAATCCATACGACCTAACATTGCGTAGCATTTGTTTTCCACATCTTCAATAGAAAAATCAACATTGTTATCTTTTAAAGTTTGATAATCTTCAACGCCTAATAATTTTTCATCAAATTTATCAAACACTTTATCAAGATTGACTTTTCTTTCTTTTTCTAAAGTTTCTTTTTTGAATTTTTTCAAATCTTCAAATTCAATTGATTGAGCATTTCTTTCCGATTCTACTTTGTTCCATTCATCTTTAGTTAAGACTTTAACTACAGTTTCAACTTCATCATCTTGTAAAGTAATTTCACCATCTACTAAAGCATATGAACGTCTATAAGTTGTAGTTTCCCAACCTTTTTCTTCTGAATAAACTTCTTTAGCGTAATAAACATATTTTGAGTCATAGTCATTTACCCAAGCATCTGTTCTAGTTACATTGTAATATAATGCTCTTAAAGCTTTTCGAAGTTTGTCTCTTGTTTCATTAGCAGTTAATTCAAATTCTTGTTCTTTAGGCTGATCTTTAATTTCACTTTTACCTTTATCTTCGGAGTCGGTAACTTTGTTTTCAGTATTTTCAAACTCACCAGTTACTGATTCTTCTTTTTGTTCAGCTTCTTTGTTTTCAAAATCTTGATTTTCACCTTCAACAACTGTTTTTTCAGTTTGTTCAGGCTCTACATTTTTTTCTTTATTCAACTCTTTTTCTCCTCCTTCCTTACTATTATCAAATTCAGCTAATATTTTTTTAAATTCATCAATAAATTTTGGTAATTTTTCATTTAAATCACTTTGTTTATTTTCTGAATCTAAATCAAATTCTGTTGTAGCACCAGCATTATTAATACCTGGTGTTCTATCATTACCTAATAAAGTAACTCCATCATATCTAAATTCTGAAATAATTTTTTCTTTTGTTTTAGCATCAATGATAAATTTACTAATATTGATTTCAATTGATAACTTAATATTTTTATCTCTTTCAATGATGTCTAAAGCATAGTTTGAATATTTTTTCCATACATATCCATAACAATAAGCATATGATTTTTTTGCATCTTCATCATATTCAATTGCATATTCATTATCTTCAGGAATGATACCGATAGGTACTTCATCATAAATTATTCTCACATTATTTTGATAGTCTTTTTCTAAATGTTTATCATGGCTACCAAACTGTGGTTTATTGTCTGAATCAAACACAACCCTCGCAAGAATTGGTTTATTAATAATAGTAGGGGCTGCATTTTCTAGTGACTCTTTACTAAAATTAAATCCTTTACGGACTTTCCCATCATGAGCTAATTTAAGTTTAAGTTTTAAAAAACTTGAAGAGTCATAACTGTTATCTACTTCAAAATCAACAATTTCAACAGTTACTTTTGTTTCATTTTCCATTAATCCAACTCCACATCTATAGAATTTGTATAAATAATGGATTCATTCATATTAGATAAATCAAAATCAACATTTGAAATATCATTCAAGAAATAACATCCATCATTATCTTCAAAGAGTACTTCAAATTTTTGTTTTAAAAATTCAATTGTCTTTTTATCTTGACTATAAATAAATTTATTTTCCATCAATCTATTTTCCTTTTTCTCTTGATTTATCCGTTTCAATTTCTATTTCACTATCATTTTTTTGTGGTCTACCACCTTTATCGTCTACATTTGTTGTTTCAATTTGTGTTTGATTTTGATTGTTTTTTGAACTTAATGTATAAGCAGTTTGTAATGGTCTAAATGCTGTATCTAATCCTAAAACATCATCTTCTAAATAAGATAATGATTTAACATCATAAAAATCATATCCCATTAATGCTGCTACATAACTTTTACCAACACCTGAATTGAAAACTTTCATATATCTATCTAAAACATCGGTATATGTTTGTTCAGTAACATTAATAATTTCAACTCTAAAAGTAGTTGTTGTATTAATCAATTTAAGACGATAATTAATCCATCTTTCAAATTGACGATAAATAGGGTAGAGCATAGTAGAATCAACCAAAATAGAAGCTTTCAATGCTGTGCTTCCTGATTTATCACTAGAAAATAAAAGAGAACTAACACCACTAGCTCCCCAATATTGTTCCAATGCTTCAGAGACAGCATCAGTATTCGATTGTCCAGCTTTTTCAAAGCTATGTTCATCCATATCCATAGGTGTTAATGCTAAACCAATATTATCAGGTAAATTTGCCCCGATCATTTCATAATATTTAACAACCTTGGATTCTTGAATTTTAAATCTCCCAGTATCATCAACTGGTATTTTTAAAGATAATAATTTATAGTTATTTAACTTTTCCTTATTCTTCTTTAAATTTTTATAATCTTCAAGATCATATAATGCACCAAAAACTCCAGCAAATGGAGGTACACTATAACTTAAAGATTCATCATATTTAATACATATTCCTCTATCAGTAGGAATATCTTGCCACATCATTTTTGGATTCTTTTTATATAATGTATAAGCATCCTTAAAGAATTTACCAAAGCTATTTAATTTTCTTTCTCTACCATTAAAATATGAAAAATTAAAAGTAACTACTCTGACGCCATCTTCGACGCTTATTGTTTTGCACCATCTTGGTGGTAATTTTCTTATATAAAAAGACTTATCAGTTTCATAAACGTAGCCATAGAAAATTTCTTCTCTAAAAACTGTATCTAAAATTTTATTAAATTCATGTTTAAGATTCATATTGATCAAATAATTACTAGTAACATAGTAATCATTCATAACAATATTTCTATTAGCTTTTCTAATATCTAGATTTCTAGGTTTCATAACCATGCAAAACATAGCCATTCCTGAAAAATATTTAATTAATCGTTTATAATGACTTGAAACGTTATATAAATACCTTGAAACACCTCTTAATTGCACCTCAAATCTTTTTGGATCAGATAACCATTTTGAAACATCTTCTTTCTTATATTTTCTAAAGAAGTAATTACTTAATCCTTTTTCATTAAGTTCTTTCAAAATGATTTTAGCATTGTGTCTTGTACTTTTTAATGTTGCATCAAATAATGCTTGATCATTAAACTGATTATTTAATTTTGAATCTATGTATTGATCTAATTTGATTTTATCTTCATTAGATAAATCTATACTTAAATCTAAAGGAATTCCATTATCCATAGAATTTTCATTATCCATTAAATTCCTCCTTCCTTAGTTAAATATAAGACAGTCCATAACTAGGTTTTCTAAATCTGAACAAAATTTCATCTTGTTCTTCTCTATAATCATTGGATAGTTTCAACTCATATTGCTTCATTACCCAAAAATTATAAGCTAAACTAGAATATCTATCTTTACGCATACCAGGACGTTCTTTAATTTTTACACTTCTGCCTTCGATTTTATGTTGTAAATTAATTAATTCATTTACAAGTAAAGTGGTTTCCATGTATTGATGTTTGTATTCTAATTGTTGTAGTTCTGATTTGCCTTTATAACCCTTAATATTATCACGTAAATATTCATCACAATCATATTCACTTACCAATAAGTTGATTTGACCTTGTTTGAATCCTTCACGTAAAGAAGTTGCAATTATATCGTTAAATTTTGAATTAGCTTTAATTGACCAAATTACTTTTTCAGCTTCAGGAATAGCACAACGTAGTTCCATATCTTTATCATTTATACATGACAAAGCATCGTAAATTTCGCCAGTATCAGGGTCAACTTGCGGTTTAATTAGGGTGTCAAACACTCCAATTCCCGATCCATTAGTATCGATGACTATATCAGTACACTTATATTTGTAATAATATCTCATAATCTCAACTGCGACACGATCCGTTGTCCAACCTTCAATATTTCTTGCATAAACAATATTTGCAACATATCTATTTCCATTAGTAGGAATACAGTCATTAATAATTAATGACGTAGCATCATTTTTCTTTCTTTTCGTACTAATCATCAACGCAACATCGACTGATAAAATACGTTTTTCATTATATTTAGGTGGTTGTACCTCGATATTCTTGTTATTTAAAACTTCTTCAATAGGTGGTAAAGCTTTATATAAATTTCTTCGCTTGTTAATGTCATCAAAAGAAAAGAATTCTTCTCCATTAGTTCCAAACCAAATACATTCATATTCCATAGCAAAAGAAACTGGGTTGAAATCACTTTTATCCATTACACCTTCAACCGTGCTTCTTTTAAGTAAATTTTCCTTAATAGAAAGTTGATAGGGAAGAGATACTGAAAAATATTTCTTACCTTTTGCCATATTCCCTATGTAATCTTTTACTAAAATATAGCCCCAAGACGATTTATACCATGCTGAAGTTAAATAAAATTGTTTACTATCTTCTTGTAAATCAGCATATTCAACCTTATTTAAATAACCAGGTTGTCTAGGTGTATTTAAGAAAGGTACTAATACGTCATCAATAATGTCTTTATTCATTTGAACAAATTCGTCACAAATTAAGATGTTTGCACGTTTTGATCTTGCGTTTTTATTAGCAGCAACAGCATAAATAATAGAACCATTTTTAAATAAAATACTTGGATCACTACCATTCATTTGGATTTTTTCAATTTCATTTTTTAATAAAGTTGAACCATATCCATGTTGAATACATAAATCTTCAGTAATTTTCTTTAATACCGCTAATGCTTGTTTTAAAGTTGCACTCGCAACGCAAATACGAGTACCGGGATATAAAATACATCTAATTACACAATAAATTGACGTCAAATAGGTTTTACCCTGAGACCTTGACGCATTGTAATTAAAGAAATTATTCCTCATCATTTCACAAATTAAAATTTCTTGAAACGGTTTAAGATTTAAATTTAAAAACCAAGTTGCAAATCTATGTGGGTTTTCTCTAAAATATCCAGCAATAAAATCAACTTTATCTAAAAATTCTTGTCTACGTTCCTCTTTAATTTGTGCATCTGTTTTTACCATCTCTGGCACATTATTAATTAATTCAGCCATAATTAATCACCAAACAATCTTGTAATAACATCATCTTGTTCATCTTCACCTGATTCATTTTTAATAACTGAATACTTTTTCATTGTTTCTTCATATTCAGGAATATAGATATTTCTTATTCCCGTGGCTTTCCCAAGATGACCAAGGTAGAATACATCTATCATTTTCTTTAAATTATCAACATCTTTATATCTATCTTGTACTTCACTGATTGGTCTTTCCATTTCAATAGTTTGAATCCATTGCCCAACAGACATTTCATCACCATTTTCTTCAGTTTTAGGTTGCCATCCACCAGCTTTGATATTGTTCAACAATGTTTCTTCTATTGCTTTTGTAGATGATCCACTTTCTCTTGCTTTCTTCAAACTTAATGAGTTATAACAAATGTTTTTAATGATTTCTTCTTCAGCTTTTGATTTAGCACCAGTTCTAAATTTCCAATCATCATACTCATTTTTTAAGAAAAGGGCATCATTTTCATTAGTAATAGAACCAAATATTTTTCTTGCATCAGCCAATTGTTTTTCTACAGTTTCATCAATTTCTTCAGTATTAATTTCCGCATCTTCTCTATTTTCTTGTTGTCGGAGAGACTGTTCGGTAATTTCTTGTACTTTTTTTGCTTTTTCTTCTTCTAAAATAGTGTCATGATACGTTTTTCCTATATGAGGATTAAGATTCAATTTACTGATATAACGAGTAGGGATTGTTCTCATATCTGAATTCATTAACGATTTTGCAAGACTTTCATTATAATAAATGTCAAATAGCTGACAAATTCTTCGTAAAACCATAAAATGGTCTTGGTAAATGTCTAAATATTCACTATAAAGTTTATTTAAACATGTTTTACAAATCGGTAAATAGCCTTCATATCCAGCATATAAAGAACTATTTGTTTTTGGGAATTGTTTTTCATAACTGTCTGTTATCATTCCACATTTAACACACATAATTGTTTTCTTTGTTATTTTTTTAATTGTTTTAGTTCTTGCCATAATTATATTTATGAAAATACTAAAAATGTAGCCAAAAATGACTACATTTTAGTTAATTATTCATATTCTTGATCTTCATCCATACTAAAAATTGAGATATTTTCTAAATTATCTTGATGAAATTTTAATAAACTTGTTTTACAATCTTCATCAATTAAAGTAATTATTGCACATGATTCTTTGTAATTGTTATTTACTTCTGCTATTTCTACAATTACAGTTCCATCATATGATACTGTAATAATTACATCTTCCACATCAAAAGCATCACTGTCAATTGTAATATCATTAAAATATTTTGCCATTTCAACTAATAATTTAACAGCTTTATCTTTTTTTAGATAAATAGCAACAAATTCCAAATATCTAATTTCTTTAGCTATTTCATATAATGCCCATGCAAATGTATCATATGTTTTAAAAGCCGATTCTTGTACTGTTTCAGGCAATCTTAAATCAAAAACTACACTACTTACGGTTTTCATTTAAAGACTCCTTAATCCACCCAGATGGCTTAAATTTCACTGATATTGTTTTAGGGACAGGGCATCTTTCTTTAGTTTTTGGATGAATAACCATGTGTGCTTTTCTTTCAGAAATTTCAAATTTCCCAAAATCTTTTAATTTAATATTATTTCCATTTGCTAAACAATGTCCAATACTATCTAACATTGCTGTTAAAAATGTTCTTACTTCATCTTTTGTAATACCGTCTAATTTACTCCAAATAACGGTAACTAATTCTTCCTTATTCAATTGTTTTTAACTCCTTAAATTCTTTTATTATTAGTTCAAATTAATAGAATATTCTATAGATTTTCCCTGATTTTCTTCAAAAATCAACACAGTAGCACTTGCATTTGCACTTTTCCCAAGACTTAATGAATAATTATCAAGTCCAATAATGCTACCAATATTAATCACTTTTGTGTTTTTACCAACTTCTTGTTCTTTTTGATGATGCATATGACCAGCAATTAAGTAATTGATCTTAACATTATAAATTTGTGTAAAATCTTTTAAAGCACTTTCCATATTTTTAACTTCTCCATGAATACCTAAAAGGTTATAACCACTAACTTCATCGAAAATCATATTTGTCTCATTATCAATCAATACAAAATTTGGATTATTTTTCATTCTTTCTTTAATAAACCATTTAATAATGATTGACATATTCTCATCTTCAAATGTTCCTTTTTTACCATTTAACATTCTTAATTGAGTATGATTTCCAGTTGTCATTTGGTATCTAATATTTACAAACTTACTTAATTCATTGAGCCATAAACAAATAAATTCAGAATATTTGATTGTGCTTTCTACAATCCCGTATCTTAATTTCATTAACTGACCCATTCTTAAAATACCGTCTAATTCATCGCCTAAACTATAGACATTTAAAGTTGTTAATTGTTCTTTTACGATGATTTCTTTAATTTTTTCGAGTAATTTCCACATACGATCCTCAAAAATTTCAGGACTGTAACTATTAATTACTTCACCATATAATCCCTTTACAGTAAATTCGACACCATAATGAGTGTCTCCAAAACATAAACAGGCTGTTTTTTTATTATCTTGAATAATATTTAAAGGAGAAGGGGAAATGAATGGTTGTTCTTTGGCTAACAATTGTGCGGCTTCAATAACTCTATCAGCCAACAACTCACTTCTTCCCATCTCTCTATACACCTTATTTATTTCTAGGTTTTCTGTACGAATTTTGGCAAGTGTTTTCTTATTTTCAGTAATTGCTTCTTTGAGTTGAGTCAATTCTTCTGAATTTGTCTCAAGATTAAAAACACCTTCATCATAAAATTTCTTCGCACTTTGATACATTTTGCGATAGGCTGATTCAGATAGATATTCTTCTTCTGGAACGCCTAATTCTTTATTGATCGTTTCTGATATATTTCTCCAATGTGGCAAAATCCCATTGTCAATATCGTTACCGATGCGCCAAATGTATTCAAATTTCTTTTCTTCAGGTAATTTTCTTAAATTTTCTAATTTTTCGTACATATTTTTTCCTTGTTTTCCTTCTAATTAAGCAAAAATAGTACCCTCTCCATATACAGATTTATCTCCGCTTTTGGTAACGACCGAATAATAGGGTAGTTACACCATGCTGAAAAAAAATTTTGTTGGATTTTTGGCTAATTTTTGTAAATTTTTGAATATCTGTAGCCGAAAATTTCCAAAATCCCATCTTCTGATTGTGCTAATTCAAGCATTTTTTCATTACTTGATTTTATTAGCTCATAAAATCTTTCATTAGGATAACCAAAGAACGCTTTAAAAATTGTTTGATAATATTTCTGATTTTCACTATTATCTAATGACTTTAATAAATAAATAATTGTACTATCATTGATATTTAATCTTCCAATATACTCCATAAGAGCATTTCTTTGATTTTGATAATAAATCATTTGACAACTTGGATCAAAAAGGGTGGTTGAAAATAAATATTTCATCTTTCCTTCAAATTTTTTGATTTCACTCATAATTCTTTGAGCTTGTTGTCTATTAACTTTGTTATTATCATAATTTTCGGTATTCAATAATTCATAAAATTTAATGAATTCTTTAGGAGTTTTTCTACTAAATCTCTTACTGTCTATTAATTCTTCTAAATAATCCATTGAAGTATCCATTTTTTTGTAATTAAACTTGTCATCATTGAAATATCCTTTCTCTTTTGCAATAATTCCAAAGAAATAAGGTTTAATTGTCTTACCATCTTTGTCTTTTGTTCGATATTTATTACGAATATTTTCAATTTCTTGATTCATAACAACATCAAATTCTTTTTTTGCTGAATCAATTTCAATATTTGACATAACGTTTAATTGACATACATCTTTATAAATTTCTTGAATATCTTCTAATTTTGCACCATTATTCAACTTATCCCATACTTTTGAATTAAGTTCTTGTGATAAATTAATAATTACACCTATTTGATTATTTGAAGTCTTAATATCTAAATCTGCTTTTTGTTCAGCAGTATAAAATCTTTTTATTTTCTTTGCTTCAACTTTATTTATTGAAACTTTAAAATTATTAATATTTTTTCTACCAGCTTTGATTAGTACTGGATTATCGGTAATCATCGTTGTATCCGAGTCGAAGTCAGCGCCACTTAACCTATCTAATACCGATTCACCAATACTGTTAATGTAAAGAATTTCATTAGTAGGATTCATGTATTTATCAATCATTTCATTTGATGAATTTAAAGGCAACCAAATATTGCATTGACAAATATGAGGTGAACGACTACCTAAAATTGTTTTATTGTACTTAAATCTAGTAGTATGAACTTTACCAATTCCAATTTGAGAAGTTCCATCAAATTTTCCAATTGCTTGATATAGCATTTCAATTGGATTTCCACAAATGGTTGAATAATTACCATTCAAGAATAAATGTCCTTCTCTTAAATTCTTCTTATAAGAGGTAATAATGTCTTTTTTAAATAAATCATACATTTTTGTTTGAGTAAATTTATCATTTAATCCTAACAATTTATATGTAATATCACTCTTATATGTTAATGGATCAGAAAGCTCCATATCAGTATTCCCAGTGTATTTTATGTAATGCCTTAAAATCACTGGATCATTTTTTATCATTTCTAAATAACTAAACGAAGGTTCAATTAGTTTTTTTACTTCCTTTTTCGTCATTTGTAACGAATTAATTAATTGATAATGACATCTAACTAAATTACCATCAAGATAATGTGTCTTTTTCTCGTATTTAACAACACCAAAGATAGGAGTGATGCTTGTTAACCATTGTTCTAATTCTCCAAATTTTAAATATTTAATTGAGCTAGGCGTTGTAATTAATTTGATTTGACTAATATCATCAGCAATTGTTTGTCCATTTAATTGTTCAAGATTTTCAATGCCATTATCTTTAAACCATTTTTGTATGTTACAGTTAAAACAACACGATTTAAAGAATTGATTCCTTAACAACAACATTCCTTTATCCTGATAATCACCAAATAAAGAAATATCCATCAGTGATTGACCATCCCAAATACTGTTAGATAATTCAACGATTTCATCATCTGTATGTAATTCACCATCAATAATTCGAGTAACTAAAGCATCTTCTTTAAAGGTACTTTCGTAGTCATTAACGACCAAAATAGATTTAGGATCAATATAGAGGGTATCTATAATTGATGATGATGTGAGTGAAATATAAGCTTCAAAAGCAGCTAAATCAAGTTCATCTCCTTCATTGATTTTTAACTTACACAATTCCCATTTATGAATTTTTGAGTAAAGTTTTTCATCAATGAATAAGCATTTCCCGACACGGGCTGCTCCTGAAGAACGTTTAAATCTAATGAATTTAATTCCATCACAATAAAATCCTTTATGGTATAAATCTTTTCTTAATTCTCTTGTTGTTCTAATTGTTTTGATTTTGTATTCGTAAACTGAATATCTATGTGTTGTCTTATCATAGTAAAAACAATTTCCTAATGATTCTTTAGGAATAGGGGATTCGACTCCTTCATTAGTATCAATTGCAATGACTTTACCATTAATCATATAAACATGATCAACCATTTTATCTTTAATATCATTGTAATCAAATCCCAATTTTACCCATACATTTCCAAAGTAACGATTATATTCCTTTACTGAATACTTAAAAGTTACATTGATAACTCTTTGTGAAAATGATTTATTATTTTCTTCAAATGTAAATCTATTGTTTCTATAAACTGATTTATAGATTTCAATAAGTTTAATCAAATCTAAAGAGTAATCAAGTTTATTAAGAAATTTATCAGTGTTCATCAAACCTACATTGTTTCTAGGGTTATACCCCACGTAGTCTTTCTTATAAGAGTTAGACAAATATATATCTTTAGCATCAATGCTTAAAATATATACACCGTCTTTTAATGATGACACTAAATAAATTATTCTCCTTTACCTAGATATTTGTTTTGTCTAGTGACAAATCTTTCGATTACACTAAACACTTCTTCTAATTCTTCTACAGTAGTTTCATTCGATAATGTGAAACGCACACATGAATTTGCTTCAAAATCACTTAAACCAATTTCTTTTAATACATGACTTGGTTCTAATGAATTGCTATTACAAGCACTACCGCTTGATGCATAAATACCATTTAAGTTCAAATATGAAAGTAGAGCAGTTGCATCAATATTACCAAAACAAATATTTACGTTATTTGGTAATCTATTGAGTCTAGAGCCTACTAATTTTGTATTAGGTAAAGTTAATAGCTTATTAATAAAGTAATCTCTAAGGCTTTCTAAATGACTTGTATCGGTATCTAGTAATTGAATAGCTCTACCCAAACCAAGAATATAAGGTACGTTTTCTGTACCACCTCTTAAACCTCTTTCTTGCTCACCATAAATTAAGGGTTCAATGCTTTTTTGTCTATTTTCTTTAATATAAACAAATCCTATTCCACTTGGACATCCAATTTTTGCACCAGAGAATGTCATCATGTCAACACCTAAATCTTGAACATCAATTTTCATATAGGGTAACATTTGTGTTCCATCTACATGAAAAATAAATTGTTTATGCCAATCAGCATAGTAATCTGCATTATATATATCATAAAATTTACAATACTCATCTTTACTATTTTGATTATAAATTTCAATCATATCTCTAATTGTATTAATATATTGTATTGTACCAATTTCGTTATTTCCACCGCAAATCGTAACCACATATTGATCATGATCTTCTTCGTAATCATTATAAAATCCATTACATGATTCTTTTAAATTATCACATAAACTTGCAATATTGATTTCACCAAGTTCATTAACATCTATTTTTTTAACACTGTATTTTCTTTTACTTACAGTTTTAATTACTGAAGCATGAGAAAGTGGATCATACATAATCTTTTCAAAATTATCGATCACCCAACTATTTCCTTCACATCCCCCACTAGTAAAGAAAATTTCATTTGGTTTTGCATTAATTTTATCTGCAATTAACTTTCTGACTTGTTTAATTTTTTCTTTTGCTTCAATTCCTGGTTGATAATTAGAAGAAGGGTTATACCAATCTTCATCTAATGATTTTTTTATAACGTCTGCAACTTCTTTTTTTACTTGTGTTTTAGCTGCGTTGTCTAAATAAATACTAATAGTTCATTCCTCCTTTATTTTTAGTAAATTTTCTTTCTAAATATTTTTTTGCATATTCTATTTCAATATCAGAAGTGGTTTCTTCGTCTTTAGAATAATAATCAACTACAATGGTATTACCTTTAATAAACCATCCATCATTTACTCTATCTTTATCTTTTGCAACTTTAATTAATTTATTTTCCTCTAATATTTCTAAACATTTTTTTATAGTGTTTTGACTATAATCCAATGTTTTAGCTAATTTAGAGATATAAAAGTAACTGAATTCTGGATATTTCTCCACTGTATGTGTATGATTACTGTCACGTTTGATCATGTTTTTTTTATGAGTAGAAAATATCATAAATAATTTTGTTATCGAAGTTCCGCCATTATAGTTATAAAATTTTTTCCATTCATAATTTGTTATCATAAAAAAATGATTTTTTAAATTAAAATCATGAAAATCCATTGAAACCATAATAATGTCATTTAATGAATAATTGCTCAATTTAATATTATTTTCTTCATCTTTAAATTCGTTTAAAAATTCTTCAAATTTATTTTCAACTTTTTTCTTTGTACTATCTCTTATGACATTATAAAAAGTAAATAATTCTTTTTTTGTAAAAATTAAAACGTCATGTTGATTTCGCTTTATTAAAACAAAAAAGTAATTTGTTAAATAATAGTTATCTTTTAATCCTTTATCATAGACCTTAAAAGGTATTCTGAAATTTATTTCTTTTCTATTTTCCAAATTTAACTCCTTTCAATTATGTTGTATTAGTCTTACATTTTACATTAATGAGCGATTTCAAAAATGTAAGACTTTATTGTTAGTAAATATATGATTTTTGGGTACTCTAAAATCATTAATGTAAAAAAAGTATTTCATAAAGGTTTGTTCAATATATATTACATATATATTAATTAATATTAGATAGCAACCGGATATATAAAATAATATACTATACAATACTCACTGCGTTTATAAATAACCTTTATACAAGAGGTCGTTTCGCTTACGCTACACTCGACTTCACTTCGTTCGTACTAGCGCACTCACTACGTTCGCTTGCGTTCTTGCTTCGCTTACGCTCGCTGCGAAAACAATCTATAATGAATAAATAATTAAATGATGAATTATACGAATTTATAATCCTGAAATACTTATTCATTTAATTACCTTATTAACTTGATATACCTTTAAATCTTGCAATACCTAATCATTCTCCATATGATATAATTTATTTTCTTTATTCTTTCTTTATGGATTAATAAATACTTTATATTCTTTATCTCTTATTCGATTAACTATTTTATTTACATTTAATTCTTCTTATGAACTTATTAATTACAATTTATTTATTCTTTATAGATTAGATGATTAGACGATTTAAAATTTTTAGTTATTCTTTTATTGAATTGAATAAATTAAATAATTAATAATTCATTCTTTTTATGATCTATTAAACTAATTAATTCTTTATTCTTTTATGATGAATAATTATATATCCTTTATATACTTAAATTTTGACTTCTAACGAATGTTTCTATATTGATGTATAATTTATCCTCTTAAGATGTTTATGCACTATATAGACATATTATTAGATACTACGAAAGAATAAAAAATAATTAGTTATTATTTAATTGTTCTTATTAATTCATTTATTACCTCCTTATGATGAATTAGAGTTATGAATTTATATAAATCTTTAAATATCTCATTTATTTGCGTTTTAAGAGATATTCTATACAAGACTATAAATTATACCTAATAGATATAAACATTCGTTATACGCTAAAATTTTACATTCTAGAGCATAATTATGATTTATTTAATTGATTCATATTATTAGATACTAATTAACTCTATAAAAATTATAGCTTTTTCTTCATTACTAGTCAATAATAACATGTGATTTTGTATGATTTTTTGTTACTTAAATGTTATTGTATGTATTAATTTTGAGATACTTTAAATCTTATTTAGATGAATTAGGGTATGTCTATTTTGTTCATACCTGTATGTATTGAGATTGTATATATAATAAGGATAGAGATGATAAGGTTAGTTGAGGTGGTAAAATACCATGTCCTTGTTTTGTAGACACCTTGTTATTTTGGCAATGTGTCCATTTTTGGTATCTGCTATTTAGGAATGTGATTATGATGTGTTAAAATGACGCCCCCAGATTAAGGTGTCATTAAATTAGGTTAAGGTATCTCCAATTTGATATATCCTTGTTTTGAGGTGTTGCTATTTTGATAATACCTTGATGATCATGAGTTTGATATTTTTGGAATTGGTATTTTGTTTCGAGATAAGAAACGACAAATTTTGTTTGATTATTTATGTTCTGAAGTTGTGATTTACGATGTTAAGTATCTATTTAATGGGAGAACAAAATGGTACGTCAAAGGTATTTGATGGGATGAATATGATAAAGTTTTATCATTTTGTAGTAGAATTATGGGTGATTTTAAGACAAATTTTATCGGTCTCGAGAGAAATACGAGAATATTGGTTGTTTGGAGTGAATTGGTTTAGGTAATTTTAGGTAAAAGAGACTTGAATTCACTAATTTTGGTTGGGAAATAGGTAAATTTTAGGGTATGTAAGATACGGATTGATAGGTTGGTTTGATTGGTTATGGAAATGTTAGTTTACGAGATAAAATATTAAATTTTGTTGGATTTTTAACGATTTTTTGTAAATTTTAAAATGGGTTATTTTGAGGAATTTTGTATGGATGAAGATGGGTAATGGATGAGATTGGTTTGATTGAGGTGATCGATTTTAGTAAGTAATGAGGGATGAAATATATGATCATAGGATTGTGAGAGAGATAAATTAGATGTAGAATGATAGGTTTGATATGAGTTAGATTTGAGTTACCTGGAATGTGTTAAAGTGATGGAATTGGGTGATTTTGGGTTGTTATGATGGGCAAAGATAGGGTGGTTATAAGTGTGAAATATTAGGGGAGTTAGGTAGGGTTGAGAGATGGGGAGTGGATGTGTATTAGGTGTCGAGAATGGGATTTTTGGGTTAGTGAAAAAATGTAAGAGATAGCGCCTTGTCTAGACAAGTTGTGAATAAAAATGTCATAACCACCCCCCCTAGAGATTAAGAAAATAAACATGATAAAAGGGTATACTACTAATAATAATATACCCTTATTTTAGTTGGATACGGGGGATCAAAGGCAAAAAGGAATGGTTATAAATATTTATTAGATTAAGAAGAAATTGTTAGTAATGAAAAATTTTGTAAATTTTGTCAAAATTTTATGTAAAAATTGTCATTATGTATCGTTTATTGATATATCAAAAACTATATATCAACATATCAAAATTGATATATCAAAGCATCAATAACTACTCTATATAGTATTCAATACTACTTTACATTATCATATTTCAGCACATACCAATCAATACCATTTACAAAAACATCCATAATCTTGTAAATACAATCACATTATCATACCACTTTTTTAACCTCGTCAACCATCCAAGCAACTCCAACAAGTCAATAAAACCATTATAATTATATCAACATCAACATGATCTTACAACCAACACAAGCACGATATAATCTTTATTATCTCAACACTTCTTTATCGTCTTGTTATATTTCTCTTATTCTGCTACTTCTCTATTGCTATATACAAATTCATTCACCTTGCAATACCTTTATTATACTAATATGTCTTTATCATGATACCACAACACTCTTACATTAACACGTTATTATCATCCTAACACTATCATATCACTATACCATAACACTCTTATCATGTCACTATCTTATCATCTTACCACATCATTATCACCATGTAATACACCTATCACACCAATAACAACCTATCATCATAATAAATACTTATAAGCTGCGACTTGATCCACTCTAAACGCTCTAATAACTCGAACTTTTACCACGTCAAAGAGAACTTTGAAATCAATACATTTATATGTTAAAATATGACTATATAAGACTATAATATAATAAGGATGTTGTAAAAATGACAGAACAAGAAGAAAAAGAAATTTTAGAGAAAGCTGAAGAGATCAAGAAAGAGAAAGCAGCAGCAAAAAAGAAAGCATATAAAAAAGAATATAATCAAAATAAAGCAATTACAAAGGGACTACAGTTTAATAAAAATACTGATAAAGATATTATTGATCATATAAATAAATTGGATCAATCTTTTAATGGCTATATAAAAGAATTAATAAGAAAGGACATGAAAAATCATGAATAAATTTATGAGTGATAAAGCCAAAGCAAATAAACAAGAATATGATACAAAATATCAAAAACAAAATATCAAACGTATACAAGTGTGCTTTAATCTTCAAAGTGATGATGACATGAAAATCTATGACTTTTTGAATGATATAAAAATCTCAAAAAATAGATATATTAAAAATTTAATTAAAAAGGACATGAAAAGACTTGAAAATAAATAAGTCTTTTTTTATTTAAAAAGCTACTCCAAAAGATAAAAAATACTATACACAAAGTAAAATATATGCTATAATAATATTGTAGAAAAGGAAAGGTAATAAATAAAAAACCTTGATAAATTCTACAAAAAAAATAAAAAATATATACTAAAAGGGTTGAAAAATAAACCTAAAAGGTATATAATAAAGATGTAAAGAAAAAGAGATATAAAAAATAAATATCTCGATCCTTTACAAAAGTCATAAAAAATGTTGATGCTTCTATCGACCAAAACAGCAGCATCAACAAACAAAAATATTTGAGCTTTAACTCAAAGAGATTATAACAAATTTTTAAATAAAAATCAAACTAATTTCAATGTTCTTAAAGCGTAAATATTAATTATGACTATCTTATCAGGGGTTATAAAATAAAACGCTTTGAGAACATTGAAAAGTAAATAAAGGTTGATGTAAAGGGTAGGGGAGAACCTGAACCGCTTTGGATCTATGCCAAAGCCTCATCCTTTAATAAATACGCCTTATTAATAGTATTTATTAAAAAATTGTAGAATGTAACCAGTTTTTTGTTATTCTGGTATTTAAATAATAAAATATAACTTTGTAGAATGTATTTAAAAAATAACCCTTGATAAAATTAAAAAAATAAGACTTATAAACTTCATAAACTCAAAAAAGAATGTTAAAAATCTTCTTTCATTGATGCAACTATTGAAACAAGTTTACAGCGTAAACACTTCAAAAATTAATTGCTACACATGAAAAAGTTAAGCTATACAGCTTGTTAAAATTTAAAAACATTCTTTTTATTTATGAAAAAAATAAGTCTTTCTTTTCTTCTTTGAAGTAATTCAAAAAAGAGTTATTTGAAAGAAGAAAAGAAATAAAATTTCAGGAGGTAAAATGATATGAATGATACAGTTTATTTTATTATTGAAAGTAGTAATAAAAAAGTTTCAGCATTTACAAAAATATCAAAATTTGATACTGATGATCAAACAATAACAAAATATGATATTTTGGATGTACGTATTGAAAGCGCTATTGATGATGGACTCTTACCAAATTTATCATATAACTGGATTCAAGAAACTAAAACAAAACCAAAAAATACAAATTTAATAGAATTTTAGGAGGAATAACAAAATGAAAACAAGCACAAAAAGAATTTTAAAAGCTTCAGCACTTGCAACAATTATAGCAAGTGCTTTTTTAATTGGTAGTTATCAAGGACAACAACAAAGTAAAGAGCATATCATTAACGATGGCATTATCTACGATGAAAACCATCAACAAGGCAATTATTTTTTAAATATTGACGGTGAAGCTTATTCTTATTGGTTTGAAAATGAAAACCTTCAAACTGTAGCAAATCAAAACAAAGACAAAGAGCTGTTTATTAAGGATCAAGACAATACAATTATTATTAGTTGTGATTATAGCAACATTCCAGAAGATTTACAAAAAGCAAAAGTTACGAGCTATATGGATGCGTGTGATACTGATAACGGTTTAATTATTTTCATTGAATAATAAAATTATTCCAGCATTTAAGGAAAGTTAAAAAATAGCTTTCCTTTTATTTTACAAAAAATTAAACAATTAAATAAAAAACAAATTTAAAAAAGGACGGTATAAAACAATGAATACAACTATTAAAGATTTTATTTTAAACAATTACACATGGGACAAAGACGAAAGCCCAGAAGATGCACCAGAAAATAAAAAAGAAAATTATTTTTCTATTTGTCATTATATTTTAAAAACCGCAAAAGAAGAAAGATGTAAAAAAGACGAGGCTTTGACATCTAATCACTTTTTTCAATGGGTTTTGGGTTTGCCTTCAATTTTTGATATTTTATATATTTTTGAAAATGCCGCAGATGTTCTAATTGAACAAGATGTTAAAATCGATAAAACTAATTATGTAATGGAAGGAATAACAGCTATTTATAAAGAACTTTTAAACGCTGAAGAATACTACCAATTTTTTAAAACATTTTAAAGGCTATAACTTTATAGCCTTTTTCATTTATCAAAATTAAAAAAAGAAAATCAAAGAAAGAGAGAACAAAAAAATGAAAGAATTAAATAAAAAAATGTATTGTAAATTTATTAAAGTTTGCGGAGGTTGTAAAGAATGTACTTTGTGCGCTTCTTATGATGTGGATTTATCAAAAATAGAACAAAGAAAGCAAGAAATTAAAGAAGAAAATGGATCAATTATAAACGCTTTAAAAAAGCCAGAAGCTAAAAAAGAAATGGATTTTTTAAACACTCTTAAAGAGGAAACACAACCAAAAAGAAATAAAAAAGCTATTACTGATAAGTATAATTTAGCTATTAATAAACATAAAAATTATATTGAAACTTTGGAAACTTTAAAAAATAATGTTGATCAAAAATTTAATAACAAGGTATATAATAAACGTTTTAAAGATCATTTAAAAGAAGTATTAGAAAATACAAATTTTAATATTTATGAAGATAGTTATGCTCAAAACTATTTTATCACATTTAAAATTTATTCAAAATTGAATTATAATAATGAGAGATATATCACATTAAATACTAAAGATTTTTTACCAGATGAAGAACACAAACGTATCGACCTAGAATATTTTAAAAATAAACTACAAAATATTATTGATAATGAGTATAAACAAATTGTAACGCTTAAAAATGATATGTCTAATTTATTAGAGTTATCAAAAAAATATCAAGAATTTATCAAGATACAAAAATATTTCAATGAATTAAATAATGAAACAAGAGATATTTTAAATATTGAATATAATAATGTAAAAGAAAACAACACGCTTTTAAATATTGAATAAGGCTATAAAATTATAGTCTTTTTATTTATTAAAAAAAAAAAAAAAAAAAAGAAAAAGAGAATAAAAATCATGAAAAAATATGAACTATTACCAATCTATGACGGTAGAAAAAGTTTTTACCATAAAGCAATTATCGAAGAAGAAAACGAAAATATAAAATTATATAGCTATAATACATTGGTGTATACATTATCACACAATAACGTTATCTTAAATAATAACATAGATCAATCACTATTATTTAGCAATACAACTTTGAGACATATAAAAGAATTTTTAAAACAGTTTTATTTTAACAGTAATCACAATATCACTAAAAAAGACTTATTAAAATTATTATAAGGAGCACAAAACCATGAAAAATACAACAATTTTACAAGATTTAAAAAAGAGCTGGAATTTAAAAAACGCTTTACCAGAGCCAAAAGAAGAAAATAAATATTTTCTTTTTAGTGTTTTATATAATAAAAGTAGTTATTATAAATCATTAATTTTTTCTATCAATGATAATAACGATATTATTGTTGATAATTTTAATGGGGTTTATGTTCAATACAATTATAATATTGTAAAAAACGTTAATAATAAAATTAATTTTAATAAATTAGTTGATAGATATTTATTTAACTATGATTTTAGCGTAATGGAATCAAGCCCATTATTTTCATATTTTTTTACTAATGAAATTAAAAAAATGAGTTTTAATATTTTAGATTTAAACGAAAATAACATATTTATGTTTTTAGAGTTGTCAAAAGCATTAAAAAAATATGATTTAAAAGAATATTATCAAGGTTAAGGAGCATAGAACAATGAAAACAAATAAATATCATTTAAGCTATAGAGGATTTTTAACGATCCTCTTTTTTATTGCTTTGGTTATGTTTATATTTGCTGAACCAATAGCCGAAGCATTTGCAAAATTATTATTTCAGTTACTCTATGAAGTTTGTAAAATTTTAGGAGGGTTATAAAATGGATCAAGTTATTTTAGAATTATATCGCTTTACAACTAACGAGCATAAATATATTGTTTATGAAAGTCGATCACAAGATGCTATATACATTCAAGAAGATAATAAAGAACTTTTACAAATAAAAAAAGACGTTATAAGTTTAATTAATTCATATAAAAATATAACACACGTAGCAATCAAAAAAAGATTTTTTAATCTATACTGGAGAGAATTGCAATATAGATATATTCATGGTCTTTTATATGATAATGAACTTATTTTATATTTATTATCGCATATACCAACTTTAAAGCTATAGAAATATAGCTTTTCTTTATTTTAACAAACAAAAAAGAAAAACAATACAAAAAAACATAAAACAATACTAAAAGAAAGAGAGAAAAGAAAAAAATGGAAACAAGAAAACAAACAAATACATACAGCCAACAACAAGAATTTAATGCGGTTGTTGATAGATTAAAAGAAAGAATTGAAAATAGACATTCATATTATGAGAATGTTAAACGTGCTTCAATCGAAGCAAGAAAAGAAGAGAAAGCACGAAAGAGACAAGAAAGGTACAAAGAAATAGGATCATGGAAGGAACATAAATATGAGCTGCCGAAAGAGTTGAAAATTCCAGAGGATCAACCGAAAGTCAATAAATGGGAGTTCATCGAAAGAGCTAACAAAGATATGATCTTATGGAAAAATAAAGACAATGGCTGTAAAAGCTGTTTTTATAAGAATATCAACCCTAACAGCATATTAGGAAAAGATAAAGACGGGAAACCGTGCTATAACTATATGAACGCCGTAGGAGTTGAAAGAAACGTCAATAATTATGGAAAATTTGAAAGCCTAGATGACTAAGGAGGAAATAAAAAATGCTAGAAATCATGAGATATTATAATACAAAAACCCATTACATCGTTATTTTATTCGATGAAACGAGCGAAGAAGTTTTAGCGATCAACAAAAGCAATGACACTTGCAAAGTTTTTGACGACTTAAAAAACATGCCTATTGATATGTTGAGATATGTTGCTGAAGATTTTGATTTGTTGATCAACATTGATTCATCACAAATTAGATACAGTTTAGAAGATATTGGATGGATCATGAAAGAAAAATGTGGTGAAGCGTTTTTAAGAGAACTCTGGGAAAATCGTGTAGCGCCTGAAGAGTTTCAAGAATTTTAATAATAGATATTGGAGGATGAAATCATGAAAATAAATGAAATTTCAAATGATAGATTAAAAGCAATTATTAGTAATTTATTATATTATTTAGATGAAAAAACCATTCAAGATGATATGAATGTAACTATAAATGATTTAATTGTACAAGGAGATCTTAGTATTGAAGAACTAAAAAACATTGATGAAAATTTATATATCGACTATTTAAGATGGCTAGAAAAGGAGTAAACAAACATGAAAGACAAAAGATATAATTTTGAATATAGAGGCTATAAATATGCGCCTGAAACAGTTGAATTATTTAATCATGGTAAAAAAATAAATATTGATAAAAACAATTCAATGTTAAAAGAATGGTTAGTTTGTCACAATCTAGATAAAGCTATTCCAGAAGCTAAACGTATTGTTAGAAAACAACAAAAAAGAGATAATATTGTTTATACCATTGGTTTTAAAATGAATAATGGATCTATTGCATTTTCAAGAGCGTTGTTTACAAATGATAGATTTGATTTGAATGAACTAATGTCTATTTATAATCGTTTGAAAGAACAATTTAATAAAGATAATTGGGAATATAAGACTAAAATTGAAGTTGGTGATATTATTCCAGATCAAAAGACAAAACCAAAAATTAAATATTCTATTGAAAAGATCACAAAACAACCAGTTATTGTTAAATTAAGATACAATTATTAAGGCACATATGGAAAAAAGTTATGAAAATAAATTGATAAAATTTAACTTTTATAACTTTTGATATAACCCGTATATATTAATAATATAAGGGTCGAGTTGGAAAAAGTTTAGTAAAACTTTTGGTAAAAATTACAGTTAAAGTTATTTTAAATAACCCCTAATGGGTGGAAATGAGGTAAAAAAATGGGCGTATATCTAACTGTTGATGGGAAAGCAAAGATTAAAGAATATATTAAAGAAATAGAAAAGTTAAGCTCAAAATACCTAAATGATAGAAAAGAATATTTTGAACCAATAACAGAAGAAACTGTTATTAAACATATTGAAAAATACGATGATGATGAAGGTATGTTGACAATACATGGGTATCCTAATAAATCATTAATCTTAAAACAATGTGAAGATTATCGTTATAAATTTGATTCATGTGAAGCGTGTAAATATATTAAATATTGTATATCTTGTAAAGCGTGTGATAATTATAATTAGTTATATGGAAAAAATTATATAAATTAATTAGAAAAATTTAAAGATTAATTCTGCTAATGAATTAAAGGAGAAAGAACAATGAAAAAATATGAAAACTGTTTGAAGTGTAAAGAAATGTTTTTAAATAGATGGAAAATTATGGAAAAAGAAATTGTATTAGAAAGAGAAGATGGAGAAACAACATTTTTAGAAAATGATGTATTTCATAAATTTTTCATCAATCCAGAGCTATTAGTTGGATTTTATATTTGGCGTTGTGATAGTAATGTGGAATATGGATATGATCTATTTTTAGAAGAGTATGATGGATGGGTAGAAGATTGTAAGGTAATTGCAAAACAATCTAAAGAAATTTTTGAAAAAGAATTACTTAATAATTGATCATATGGAAAAAAGTTGTATAAAAAGATATAATAAAAAATGAGGTGGAAAATATGAAACATTTTACTAATAAATTAAATAGTTATGATGGTCAAAAATATAGATGGGAAGGAAAACCAACACATCGTCAATGGACATGGATAGCATATTATGATGATATTAATGAACTATTTAATATATTAATTGATAAGGATATTATTCATGATGATGATATTAATAATTATATTATAAATGAATATGATTTGGAAAAAACTAAAGAAGAAGCTGAAGAAAAAGAAGATTGGGATATTATTCAAGAAAAAGTTGATAATATACGTTGTCATGAAATGACACAAAATGAGATTGAATCAATGATCGCTCATCAAACGAGTAATGCTTATTATCAAGAATTTGTTGATATTGAAGAAGAACGTAAAGAAGATGAAGATGATTAAATATCATATAGGGAATTTTATAAAAAATAGATTTTATTAAGGATGTAAAAATAAAAATTACATCCTTTTTTGTTTGGAAAAAATTTTAAGAGAAAGTAAGAGAAAATAATTATGGCAATATATAGAGCATATGCAAGTATTTTAATTGATGCAGATAGTGAAGAAGAAGCAATTGAAGGAGCTTTACAAATTTATGATAGCAATACTTTTGATTATGTGGAATTAGAAGATGAAGATGAAGGAGAGGATGATCCAGAATATGGACATTGCACAACTTGTAAATATTATGGCAAATGCAATGTATGTAGTGATTGTCATGATAGTAGTAGATATAGTTATGAAAAATTATAATAAAATATTATTAGTAAAGGTGGAAAATAGTTATGGAAACTTTAGTGGAATTTTTAAATATTGAAACTGAAATGGTAGAAGAAGTTGAATACGATCTTCAGGAAACTTTAGAAGAATTAGGAATTGAAATTGAATATTCAATGAAAGATGTATTGGAAAAATTATCTAATGATGGGGATTGGGAATATATTAGTAGTAGCTTGATTGAAGTTATTTATCAAACAGCTAAAAGGCTTGTGTTGGAAAAATTCCCAGAAGCTGAAATTGAATATGTCGTAGCTGGTTATTGTAGTGGTTTTGAAATTTTAAATATTAATGAATTAGAAATTGAAGAATAATGAAAGAGAAGGAAAATAATTATGAAAAGATATAGCGTTACAATGAGTTATTGGAAAAACGTAGAAGTTTTAGCAAACAATAGTAGAGAAGCAAGAGAAAAAGCACATTCTGGCGATGTGGAAAAAGATTATGGTTTAACTTGTGATGATCAGGATCAGGTCGAACTATTGGAAAATATTTTTGATATTGAAGAACTTCAAAAATTGAATAAAAAAAATGACAAAGGTTTTACATTAGATCAATTACAACGTATGGAAAAATGTATAAACGATGATAACTGTACAATATACGATATGATTAATGAGTTATATGACATCATTAATGAAGATGAAAATATTTATACTCATGAAAGAATGTTAGAAATTATGTATGAACATGCTAAAGATGGAGACACATTCTATCAACTTGCTATTGATCTTGACGGCAATAGCGAAAACGATATTTATTTATTTGATTATAGTATGTGGGGTAATGGCTGCACAATTATAGATACTAAACAAGAATTAATCGATGTATTATTTACTGGTAGTTGTTAAATTGGTTGAATTGGAAAAAAGTTGTATGAATAAAAGGAGAAAATAACATGGAAAATTTTAATGAATTATCAATGGGAAAACAATGTTCAATTTATGATATATTGAGAAATTTAAATAAAGAAGAATTTTTAAAAATTATAAATGATTTTGAACCATACGAAAAATTTAATGTATTGAATTTGGAAATTTTATGGAGTGAACTTCATAATGATTATAGCAAAGAAGGATTGATTAAGCTATTTTTAAGAAGTGAAATTGAAAAAAATCATGAATTTTATTGTTGGAAAATTAATAATGAGGATGAAGAGTTTATTAAAAGTTGTTCAAGAGAAGAATTGTGTTCAGAAAATCTATGTTATACAAGTTTTTTAATTTTACTAGATAAGGCTACAAATGGAAAAATTAAAGAAATTATTGGCGATAAAAATGTTGAATACGTATATGATATTTATTTAGATAAATTAGAATCTGGAAGTTTAGTAGGAGATAATGGAGAAATGTCTTTTAAAACAAAAGAAGAAGCTTTAAAAGATGCGAATGTTCTCATTGAAGATTTAGCGAAAGAATATAATTCAAATCCTAGCGAATTTAGAATTGTATTCTATGAAGTTGATAAATGATATAAGAATGGAGATGGGAAATTATGTTAAAAATGAATCAAGAATTTGTGATGTATAATGAAAATGTAAATCCTATCTTTGTCATGAATACACATGAAGGAGATTTTATTTATATTATTGATACAAATGATCTAAAAATGAGAAAACACAATTCCTATATGGAAGATGCAATGGTGGAAATTTTTGAATATATTCAAAGTCGTGAAATTAAAGAAATTGAATTTCCTAACGAAGAATACAAAGATATGTTCTTTAAACAATTAAACTTCCATTATGAGGAAGGTGAAATTACAAATTGGGTAAGAGATTATATCTTATATCAAGTAAAAGTAAATTATTAAAACAAGAATTTTATTATTAAAAATAGTACTTTTAAATCCCTAGAAATAGGGAATTTTAAATGGAAAAATTTTACTAAATTAAAGGGAGTGGAGACAAATTTATGGATATTTCAAAGACAATTGAGAAATTAGTAGCATATAAAGATGATAAAAAAGAGAAAAAAGAATTAGAGAGAAAACTGTACAAAGAAGAATGTGAAAAATACAAAAACATCATTATGTCAATGAGAGATGAAATGGATCAAGTACTTACTTTATATAAAGTTGCTGGGCAATGTTTTAATAATCAACAATTAGCACATATGAGAATGATTGTGGATGGTATTACTTATAGTTCTGAAGGGAGATTTTCAGTAGGAATAGGTAAAAATGACTTAAATTTAGATAAAGTAGAAGAGGGTTATTGGAAATTAAATTTTGATTGTAATACGAATAATAACCAATTGGCACTTATGAAAAAGTTTATAGAAAAATTCAATAAACTTAAAGAAGAATTGGATAAATATGTAAATAATGTGATAGGTGGAAAAATTTAAGTAAAAGAAATGAGGAAATATTATGGAAAATAAAAAAGTTTTTGATAAAATATATATAAAGGATAGAATTGAATATAAACATCCAACAAAAGAAACTGAAGAATGGGAAGTACTAGAAGAAGATCGTTTATTTGTAACGCTAATTCGTATTCCTGATGGTGAATTATGGAGAGTTTCAAAATGGTATATCAATAAATTACATCCTGAAATGTTTAGAATGGTGTAAAATCAGGAGTTATAAAGACAAAGACAAGCAATTTAAAACTTGTCTTTTATTTTTTATAATGGCTTATATGGAAAATTGTTATATAAATGATTTTCCATATTTTATTTAGTAAGAAAGATGATGAATTTATGGATGAATTAAGTATAGAAGATAGAAAATATTTATTTAAAAAATTTAAAGAAATTAAAATTCCTTTTCAGGATAAAACAGGTTGTTTTTTTGAATTTAAAGAAAAAATGAGAAAGTTTCATTTAAAGTTATTTGATAAAAAAGCTGAATATTGGTTTCCAGAAGTACAAATATTAAGAATTTACATTGATGATCATGCAACAAATATGTATATAAAAGTGGGTTATTATTCCAAGAGAGAAAAAACATATTAAAAAAGTTGCTTTGGTTGATCTAGATATAAAGCAAAAAATTGTTTTAGATAAAGAATATAAAGAAATTGAGGTATAAATATGGATAAATTCAATGATGATATGTTATTTGCAATTAATTATAGATTGGCGTTAAAAAAAATACCTATTGTAATTGATTATGAAACGGAAACACATAAGGAATTTTGTACGATTAAATTAGCTTGCAAAGATTATGAAAAATGGTTGGATCGACCAATTTTAAATCCTAAAAAGGAATTAATTCAAATTATTAGAGATTTATTTAAAGAAATGTATCATAAAGAGTTGAATTTTAACAATACTGGTACATCTTTTTGGATGAGAAATTTTAAAGGAGAATAAATATGACATTTGAAGAAATAGATAAGAGATTTGAAAAAGGTGAATATAAAAGACCTGAAAAACTTGATTTAGATTGGAAAACAAAGTTACCAGAAACCTATGTATTTAACGAGGACTTGACTGTAAAAGAAAATAAAGAAAAGTTGGAAAAATACAATAAAAAAGTTTCAAAACACAATAAGAAAATTGATTATGATTATTATAAAAATGAACAAAAAATTTATGAAAAATTACTTAATGATACTAGATTAGCTATTCAGCATGAATTAGGTGTAGATTTAGAATTAAGTGATAAGCTAATTAATAAATACTTACGCCATAGTTATAGCATTTTTACTTGCTATTATGATATTAAAGAAGATTGCGAATTTTTTAAACAATTTATGAAATACGCAAGAGAACATTCATCAAACACAAAAGGAGAATAAAGAATATGGAAAAATTTGTAGACAGCATGATTGCAAGAGTCAATCAACAATTAAGATTAAATGAAGTACCAGTAAGAATTTATTATGTGGATGAAACAGAAAAGACTAAATGTCAATTTTTAATTCCTGATGAAGTAGGTTATTTAAAAAATCCTATATTAAATCCTACTGAAAAGTTAACTGATTTAGTAACAGATATTTTCTATCACCTATATGAAAAAAAGATTGAATTTAATCCTTATAACAATACAATCTTTTGGATCAAGGAGGAATAATTATATGCAACAAATTGTAATGGATTTAAAGAAAATGTCATCAAGTAATCAATATGGGTTATTTGAGGTATTAGAAAAGATTAATGATTATTGTTTAAAAGTTGGAACTGAATTAATAAATTTCTATACACGTGAGGAAATTGTTGATCGTTGTACACAAATGATGAGAAATAATGATGAGATTTACAAGGCGAATACACTCGCCTTTTTTCTTAATCAAAATAAAGAAACTAATTTGTTCTTTTGTGATTTTGAAAAATGGGAAAATTATGACATTCAAGAAGGTTATGTACCTTTATGTTTACCTATTAATGATAAGTCGCAACTAGTTGATATTACAATCAACCAATTACATTTAAATTAAGGAGGAAAAATAATATGGAAAATTTATATATGGAATCAGGAGAATTGAAAGTTGTTAAAGTATTTGATGGTTTTATTGACGCACTTAATAATTATGTGGAAGTAGATATTCCAGAATGGTTAAAACTTAAAGTGGATGACACAGTAGAATTTAGAACACCTATAAATAATTTAGATGATTTAGAAATTAAAATTAATGATGATAAATTTAAAAAATTCCCATTGCCAGGAAAATTTTTTGGACATTATATTGAGTGTTATAAATTTCAAATATTATTTGAGTATTTATTAGATAACGCTGTAGCTGAAGATTTACAAAATAATGATAAGATTGAAGATGTGATTCATTTTAATGAAGATCAAATTTTTGAATATAATGGAGATAGAATGGGATTTGTGCTTACTAAATATGCATCAAATAATTCACCAGGTATTTCTATTGTATACGTGAAGAGTGACAATACGGATGATTATTTATATGGAAATTTATCAATTAATTTAGAAGAGTATAATATTGTAAATGATGCACATAAAATTGCTATTCATCATGATTATATGGAAGAACCACAAAGTAAAATTGTCGATAAATTTAGAGAAATGTATTGTAAAGATTATAACTTTGTAAGTTATGGATTTGCAGCAAGTATTGTTGTTGAATTAGAAGATATTAGAAAAATTCCTATTTCACCTGGTTTACATTATGAAGAATTTGAAGATGATTTATAAATAATATAAGGTTCAATTGGAAAAAAGTTATGAAAATCATTTCTAAAACATAAGTTTTAAATAGAAATGAGATAAACCCCATATAATTAAAATTTTTGTAGAAATTAATTATATTAAATGTTAAAATATTAAAGAAGAGGATACATATTCTACTAACACATTATCTATTCGTGTATCTTCTTTAGAAAGTCTATGGTAACGTTTAGCCAACGTTACCTATTTTTATTTATCTTTGAAATAGAAATTAAATATAGATAAATTAATGGATTTGAGATTAATTCTTGAATCCATTTTTTATATAAAATTTTATGAATGGAAAAGAAAAGGAGATTTAAATTATGAAAAAAGTAGTAAATGAAGTAGTAAAACAAGAGCAAGGAAATAATGTATTGGATTTTCAATTTGAAGGACATGATGTAAGAGCAATTGCTATTGATGGAGAACCTTGGTTTGTTGGAAAAGATGTAGCAACAGCTTTAGGATATAAAAGTTCTAGAAATGCAGTTCCGAAACATGTTGATGAAGAGGATAAGCTAAGTACCCAAATTGAGTACGCAGGTCAAAAACGAAATGTTACCGTCATTAATGAATCTGGATTATATTCGCTTATTTTATCAAGCAAACTTGATTCTGCAAAAAGATTTAAACGTTGGATAACTAGTGAAGTATTACCTTCAATCCGTAAAAATGGTGGATATATTTATGGGCAAGAAGATATGAGTGAAGATGAACTACTATCAAGAGCATTAATTCTTGCAAACAGTAGAATCTTGTCACTTGAAAGTAAGAATGAACAATTAGAAGAAGAAAAACAAGATGTGACTTTTTTAAGCGAACTATTTGTAGGATCAAAGGATAGATGGTTAACAACTGAAATTGCAAATTATTATGGAATGAGTGCAGTTAAATTTAACAAATTATTATTCATGATTGGTTTACAAGATAAAGTTGATGGTGTATGGGAAGTTAATGAAGAATATAAGAAAGATGGATTGAAGTTCATGGTTACTACTTCAAAGAATATGTATGAAAATAAAAAGATTGTAAGTGTAGCTAAATTCAATGCTTGGACAAAAGATGGTGTTAAGTTGATTTATAACGAATTAAAAGAACATGGTGTATTACCAGTTATTGAACAAACTGAAGATAGTATTACGCTTTAGTGGAATAATTTGACGTTTAGTTCTTATCTTATGGTCTATATGGAAAAAATATGGTAAAATATGGGATATAAGGGAGGAAGTTGTTTATGAGTAGTAGTATTAGGAAAATAATTAAATGTGTTATAGCATTTAGTTTTATTTTCACAGTTGTAGGATGTGGGAGTTCTAAGGAAAGAACTAATAAAGAAACAGCAGAAGTTATAAAAAACGACAAAGAATTGCAAAGTGAAGTCTCATTATTTACAAGTGAACCATATTCATGTATTAGTATAAAAGGAGACGAATATCATAAAAAAGGTATCTTTTTTTATAATGAAGATGGGAGTTATACATTTAGAAAGAATTATAAAGATTATGATTTTACAAAAGAAGTAAAAAAGAAAAATAAGAAACTTGATGAACAATGTTTAGAATTTCTTGATAAATATGATTTAACAAAAAATGAAGTCAAGAATTATTTAAAATTTATCTATAATCAAAAACAAAAAGAATTTAATAAATTATCAGATAAAGATAAAATCTTGACAGCAAATAAAGATCAAAAAGCTGAATATAGTGATTTTCTAAAAGATAAAAGTGATAAAGAAATTACAAGCATATTACAATTTATGAAAAATGATATGGGGCGTTATAAATATGATTTTGATGAATTTTGTAATTATTATTATTTAAAATATAATTGTCCTGAAAATTTCTATGATTTATACCATAAATTATGGCAAGAACTTTATCATGATACTGGAATAGTCGCAACTTACGAAAAATATTCAGAAGATAATGGTAAAAAAGCTGTATTTTTTAATTTTGAAGGTACTTATTGTGATGGGTATTATGGATTCAGTCAAGATAACAATGGTAAAATAACCTATGCAATGATAATTAATAAAATAAAAAACACAAGTGGTTTAACAGATGAATCATATAAATTAGGCGCTCATTTAGTAAGTGCTGTAACTGGAAAAGATATTGATGAATGTGAAAATGTGGTCAAAATGTCTTATAATGTAGCTTATCCATTAGATGGATATACTTGCACGTTAACAATTATGAGTTCAAGCGAAATTGGATTTGTTATGACACAAAATTAAGGAGTAAATGATTATGTTAAAAAAGATAATAAAGTATATTTTAGTATTCACATTTGCATTTTCTTTAATAGGATGTAGTGGATCAAATGGTGATGATAAACAATATGAAGAAGCAAACAAATTAGTAACTGAAGGAAAATACAAACAAGCAAAGAAAATCTATAAAGAAATCAAAAGCTATAAAGACTCAAAAGATAGAATAACAGATTGTGATTTTCTATTAGCTATGGAAAAGTCAGTAGTTGAAAGAATGGAAGAACCAGATGATGCTGATTATAGTACTTTAGTTGATACTGAATTAAGTTATTTAGAAGAATTTGAAAATAAAGATTTTGGAAACGCTAAAATCGAAAGTTATTATGAAGATTATATAGATGGATTAAATACTCAAAAAGATTCTTTAAAAGAAGAAGGAATTTATGATTATCAACATGGTTGGCAAGAAGGCATGATACAAAGATTTGAGGCTTTAGATGGTTTGTATAATGATTTTAGTTTTTTAAAGAATAATAAAAAATTCGTAGCTAATTATATTAAAGATTTAGATTATGAAAAGAAATTATTAAAAGCTTATGAAGATATTAATAGTGATATTGGAGCGCAATTTAAAGATGGGGATTTGCCTTGGGATTATGAGGATTATTATATGGAAGCAACGGTAAAAAATAATACCAATTACACATATGACATTTCTTACTTTGTAACATATACAACCGATGATAAATCAATTATTAGTAAAGATAGTTATTCGGAAACTGAAATAGCACCTGGTATGAGTTATACTATTCATTTAGCTACCCCTGATCAAGACTGTAATTATGAATGGGAAAGCCAAATTGATAATGTTGTAATCAAATAGTAGCATTAGACACGTATTTATACGTGTCTTTTATTTTACCAAAATTTAGGCAATTATGATGAATTATGTAATTTTAAGTTATTCATGAAAGTGTTATCATTATAGTAGATACTTGATACACTTTCATTATTTAAAGGAGGTTGTGGATTGTTTAATGAAGTGTATAAAGAGTTGACTATCGAACCTGTTACACTCTCAATCCGTCAACCCTTGCATCAATGCTAAAGGAGTTACATTAGTATTGACAAGATTATTATGTACTCAAATATGAATATTTATACTAGCAGCATTGGCGTAAGTATTAAAAATATTTGAAATAAAAAGGAGAGCAAAAATTATGAACGGAAATGTATTTAAAATTTTTAGTGATGTTATTGTACAAGATATTGAAATAAGCGATGATCAATGTTTGATTCATGTAGAATTATGGAAAGATAAGTTAAATAGTAATGTTATCTTGGATGAGACTATATTATACAATATAGAAAGAGCATCTGAAGATGATGATATTTTCTTAACTGTGGGGAGACGTGGAGAAGATCTAATCTATAAAATTCTAATAGGGGAAACGGAAGAGTTTATTATAGATTTAACTTTAACGGGACAAAGGGTAATTTTATCTTATATTTTGTTCAATTATTGGAAATTTAAAGGAATAGATTAGCCAAATTAAAAGAGAAATTTTAGTGAAAAGAAATTTCTCTTTTTAATAAAAATGTGTTGACTATACTGTATGTATAGTATATACTTATATATGTAAGGACGAGGTGATAACAAATGATTTATAAAGAAGAGCTACAACAAATCAAAAGAGCTAAAATAGAAGTATTATTAAAGGATAATAATTATCCTGAAGATTTAGCCAATTTCTTTAGATATTCTTCAGTTAAATCACAAGTTTGCTTGTTAGGCTATTTTAGTTCAATAAATAAATTCTTAAATTGGTGTTTACAAGAAAATATCTTTGAAGATTTCAATAGTATTGAAAATGTAAAATCAAGTCATGTTGTTAAGTATTTGAAAGAATTAATCGACAATGGTTATAAGAATTCGACCGTTGTGACAATTCAAAATCAATTATCAAGTTTCTTCAATTATTTAGTTGAAGAAGATTTAATAAGAAAATCACCAATCCTTAAAAGAAATAAAAAGTTATTTCAATTAAAGAAGAAAAAAGATACGACTAAATTGCCAAAAAAAGAAGATTTAGATGTCTTGTCAAAATCTTTAAATGAAATAGCAAATGTAAATAGCAGAGTTAAATATTTAGCTATTTACAGATTCTTACTTGGTTCAGGATTGAGAGAAAGTGAATTATGTGGTCTTGATATGAATGATTTACATTTAGAGTCTGATTATCCATATGTGGAAGTTATTAGAAAAGGTGCTTATAGTGAATTAGAATATGAAACAGTTTATATTTCTAATGATGCTTGTGAAGCACTTAAAGAATGGTTAGAAATACGAAAAAAAATCCAAACCGCATCAAATGCAGTATTTCTAACAAGAGAAGGTTTAAGAATTAAAGAAAAGAATATTATTAGAATTATTAAAAAATATTCTAATAATACAATAACACCACATATGTTAAGACACTTATATGTAACAAATTTATATCATGCAACAAATGATTTGGCTTTCGTTCAAGAACAAGCTGGTCATGTACAAGGTTCATCAGTAACGCTTGATACATATGCTGCTGGATCAAAGGAATCAAAAGAAGTTTTATTAAATTTATAGTCATATTATTATTGACTAGTGAACGTAAAAATTGTAGAATGACACTGAGGTGAGAAAGATGGAAAATTTTAAAAAGTACATCGAAGAAAATGTTGAGATTAACAAGTATGTTATGCTTAGCATTAAAGACATTGATAACGCTGAAATCAAATTAAATAAACCAATTGAAAATTTCAATGCGAATGAATTGTTGAATTTATTAAAAAGCCAGTCGTACTCTTCAATGGCAAGAACAAGGGCTTTATTGAGTAAATATTTTGATTGGTGTGTAATAAAGAGAATTATTAAGGAAAATTTATTTTTAGTTGATAATACATTATTACTGAAAAATATAAATCAACTTAAAATGAACGAATCAGAGGTGTTTACAGCAGATGATTTTAAAATATTGATGTTGAATTTATCTATATATAGACATGCTCAATTCATAATCTATTCACTTTACACTGGTATATCTTTGAATGATTTAGCAAAAATTAAAATTTCAAATTTGGATTTTTCTAATAAAAAAATAAAATTAAAAGATAAGGAATTTAAAATTGATGATGAATTCAAGAGATTGTTTGAAATTTTCTATAATACCGACAAAAGAATCCAAGCTAATGGTACAAGAAACGATTATTTGGTTAAATATAAAGATTACATCTTATCATATAAAAATGATCCAAGATTAAAAGAATTTGAAAGTGATGAAGAATTTGAAGTATTTATTGCTAGACATTGGATGAAATATGCTAGAAGTGTGCTAAATGAACTTAATATTGATTTAAGCCTTAGAAATATAAAGAAATATGGTTCAAGAGATAGGTTTATATTTTACTTAAAAGAAAAGAATATAATCCCAAATAAAGAAAACCTTGGACATTATTTATATGTGTATTGTCATGAAATTGGCATAAACACTGGTAATATATATAATGAATTCTACGGTTATTACTTGAAGGTATTTAATATAGAAGATGAAGAATAATTCATCTTCTTCTAAAAGTGTTAGCTAGTATCTAATAATATGTTCTATACTTATTAGAAAGGAAGTTTATGAGTTTAATTGAAGTTTTAAGAGAAGTTTATAAATTAAAAAAATTTGTAAATGTATATAAGTTTACAGATGGAAAAAAGTATTTTGATGATCAAAGAAAATTTCATGACTTTGATAAATTAGTTAAAAAGTATAATTTAGAATTTGAGGCTTTTGACTTCAGTTTCATTAATTTACGAAATGGTCAAGGTCGATTAATTATTGAAAAAAGAAATGGAGATGTTATAACTCATGAATTTGAGTTATAACACTCAAAATATTTTTTGCCCTTAGCTGGTATCTAATAATATGTGTATTGTAGGTTTACATCAAAAGGCAACATTGATTAAGGTTCGATTCCTTAAATACACAAACTATTATCTATATTACTATATTCAGAAAGTCGAATAATTATGGTTTAAGTGGTCAAGCCCAAACGAAAAGAACATGTTATACAAAATTAAAAACCACTAATTGCATTGACCATAATTATTCAGAAGAGATAAATAAGTTTTGATATTAAGAAACGACACAAGATAAAAACTTGATTAACAACTAAATAGACAAATGATTAAACCTTTCTAAAGATTAAAAAGAATGGAGGCAGTCTCCTTTTTAAAATCAAAAATATTACTCTTACAAAAGGAAATCAGAAGTCAAAAATAAAAAATCAGATGTATTTGTATATTATAACAACTAAAAATTGGATTAATTTTCACTATTTTGGCTCGTCACCAAAAAATAAAGAATAAAAGGTCGATTCATCTTAATTTAGAAATTTATTTATCAAATCTCGCCTTGTAGGTAACTTAAAGAATGGTTCAAATCCATTCAGGGCGATCATTCATAAAATTTTATAGCAAATAGGCTGTTAATTAACCTTTCAAAATATTAATAGTTACAAACAATACCGAATTATAGTCTTTCCATAGCCTATTTGCAATCTACTCATTGTAGGCAACCTAAATTTCTAGAACAGTTCGATTCTGTTGATGAGTACACCTTTCGATAACTTTTTATACAAAATATGGTGGATGAGAAGCTATGTGTAAATGTCATGTTGGTAGTAAACTCTATTTTAAATATCCTCCCTCGTCCATCGTAAACTGTCCATGTGGGAAACGTAAAGCAGTTCAACTCTGCTTGTGGACACTACTTAATAATTTTAATTTCATTTTAGTCAAAGTGGTATTGTGGTAATCACCTTTTCATCACAATACCGAACTGTTCGTTCAGGTTTGAATAAAAATGGTTCGATTCCATTTGCGAACATCAAATAACGACCAGGAGGAAGAAAAAATAAAAATTAAAAGGAAGGTTTTATTATGAGACTTAAAAGAAAAATTGTTGTAGGTTTGGCTACTGTAGGTGTTTTAGGTTCTATTGGTACGACTTGTAGTATTGGTTATTACCAAAATTGCAAGATTGAACAATTAGAAACTCAAAACAAACAATTACAAAAGAGTTTAAAATCTACAAAAGAACAAAATAAGGAGTATTTATCTCAAATGAAAGATTTAACTGATCAAGTAAACGATATTAATACTCTTATTTCAGAAAAAACCAATTGAAGAATACCTACAATCAAATTAGGATTGTGTTCTTCAGATCATACCTGGTTTAAATCATTTGAACCGTATCAGTTGGTAACCGATAAATCTTCACCTAATTATCAATTGATCCATAGTGATTTAATTGAAATTGGAAGTGATGGGTTGTTACATACAACCGATGGGAAAGATTATATCGGTGTTGCTATGGGTACGGTTTATGGAAAGGCGGGAGATAGATTTATCATTAAATTTGACAATGGAAACGAGACAAGAGTGATCATGTTGGATGAAAAAGGTAAGGGAACAGTAAATAACTGTTATCATGCATCTGATGGATCAATGGTTGAGGTTTTAGTTGATAAGGATTTGTTTAAAGAAGCATATCCCATCGCATATCATAAAGGTGATCTTAATTATAGCGATAAATTTAATGGAAGAATAGTAGGAATAGAAAAAGTAATTGAATAAAAAATTAAAGAATTATAAGGAGAAATTTATGGATAGTTTGTTTCAAGATTGGGTTTATAGAAATTTAAAAAATTTTAGAAATTGTTCAGTAAATCCAAGTGTTTTAAATGAACATTCACAAAATGAAATTAAACATGATTTATTAAATCATGGATTCAAGAATAGCAAAGTTAAACATTTCATAAGAGATATTGATGGTGGTAAAGCTTTTAATAGAGAGTTAAGAGAACCAGGTATTGAGCATGTTGAATTTTGTATTCTTGATGTAGAATAGGAGAATTATTTGGAAGAATTACAAGTATATGGTAATTATACTATTTTAGATAAGAATTTCAGTATATATGGAACACCTGAGAATCCACTATTTCTAGCAAAAGATGTAGCTGAAAGAATTGATTACAGTAAAACTTCACAAGGCTATTATAACGTTTCTAAAATGTTGATGACTGTTGATGAAGAAGAAAAACACACTATTACGAATGGTAATAGTGGTGGTAAAAAAGTCTTTTTAACGGAAGATGGATTGTATGAGGTCTTAATGCAATCAAGAAAACCAATTGCTAAAGAGTTTAAGAAAGAAGTTAAGAAGATTTTAAAACAAATTAGATTAACTGGTGGAACGGTCGTTCAAGGTAGAGAAGAAGAATTTATTGAAAAATATTTTCCTTCGTTTACTGAAGAAACTAAATTAGCAATGACAAAAGATTTATACCATCAAAATCAACAATTCAAACAAATTATCGAAGAGCAAAAACCTATGGTTGAATTTGCTAATAGGGTATCTGATACCACGGACTTAATTGATATGGGAAGAATGGCGAAATTATTAAATGATGAACACATACCTATTGGAAGAAATAAATTATTTGAATATTTAAGAAACAAGAAAATTTTAATGTCAAATAATATACCATATCAAAAGTATGTAGATAATGGGTATTTTAAAATCAAAGAAAAAGTTACAACAACTGCTTATGGTGAAAAGACTTATACTACAACATATGTTACTGGTAAAGGTCAAATCTATATTACTGAAAAATTGAGAGAACAATATGCTTCTCATGAATAAATTAGAATTTTAGAAGAAAGGGATTTTATATTAAAATTTTACTTTTATTGATGCTATCTAAAGTACCAATAAATAGGTAAATTTAAAAACATATTAATGAAAGGAAACTACTATTTGATGTTATATAATATAAAATATGTAGATTATATGGGTTAAATTTTACTGTGAATAAAAGTAAAATTTCATCTATATTACAACAAGGTGATTGCCTTGAGATATTAAAGAAACTACCAAATAATAGTGTAGATTTAGTAGTAACTGATCCACCTTATGAGTTTGCTGCTCACGGTGGTGGCGGTGCATTTGGTTCAAAACAAAGAGAATATCATAATGAACTTGAAAATAGTGATATTACAAAAGGTTTTGATACTAAAATTTTAGATGAATTAATAAGAGTAATGAAAAAAATAAATATTTACATTTGGTGCAATAAAGAGCAAATAAATATGTACTTGAATTATTTTAAAGATTATAACATGGACTTATTGGTTTATTGAAAATCCCGTAGGTGGTTTAAGAAAGATGTCATTTATGCAAGGATTACCGAGATATACAGTAACTTATTGTCAATATACATTGAGTTTACCGCCAAATCAACGTAGAAAAAAGCCTACAGATATTTTTACAAATCATCCAAATCCAAAATTTAAACCACCATGTAAAAATGGTGATCCATGTCACGTAGCAGCACCTAGAGGTAGTAGAACTGGAACACAAGGAATTAAAGGAAGTGTTTTAAGAAGTGTTATTCCTCATGATTTATGCTATCACATAGCTACAATTTGTGAGGAAAATTACGAAAATATCGACTTATACTTATAGTAAAGTTGATATTAAATTTAAGTTTTTATTAAAAACATTGGAATCTTCGTATGTTTTGGTATTTTTATCTTTTGATGTAATATCATCCAACTCCTTTCATATGCTAATTAATTGTATTAAACCTCGAAAAATCGGTAACTTAATACGTATTAATTAAAAACTTAAATTTAACTCAAGAAGATGAAGTTGAGATTGAATTTTATTTAAAAGATTTGGCAAGTAGATTTCCAAAAGATAGAGAAAATTATTACTTAAGCTATTCTGGTGGGAGAGATAGTCATTTCTTATATTGGTTCATAAAAGAGTATTTACATGATGATGAAATTGAAATAGTAAGCATTAATACTTATATGGAGCATAATGAAATATTAAATAGAATGAAAAGTAATAGTGATATTATGTTGTTTCCTAAAATGAAACCATTTGAAATTAAAGATAAATTTGGTAGTCCATGTTTTAGCAAAATGCAAGATGGGATCATTGATAGATACCAAAGGGGCAGTAGAGCTAAATCAACAATGGAAAGAATTTATGGTTATGATTCAAGTGGTAGAAGTTGGACAAAATTTAAGTTAAATAATACTGCAAGAGATAAATTGTTAAATGGAACATTACATAGAGTTTCACCTAAATGTTGTGAATATTTAAAGAAACGTACTGCGCATGATTACGAAAAACAATCTAAAAAACATCCTATTATTGCAGTACGTGGTAGTGAGGGTGCTTTAAGAAAAAGTAAATATACTAGTTGTTTTTCAAAAAATGGTAAATTTCATCCCATATATGACTTAACAGATGATTTATTAAGAAAAATTGAAATAAAATACAACATTGAAGTTCCGAAGATTTATAATCATATTAAAAGAACTGGGTGTATGGGGTGTCCTTATGGTAGCTATAAACATGATACTGAAAAAGAATTATATTTAGTTACCAAACAACAAAGAAATTTTTTGAGTCATTATTTTAAAGAATCATATGAAGTATTAAATATTGATATTGAAAAGATAAAAAGAGAATGTGGAGATTATAAAAATTAAAAGTTTATTTTTACATCTTAACTAGAACATGTAACAGTATGTTAAGTGATTTGTAAGTAATTGTCCGTAATTAATTATATTTCACTGATAATTACTGAAATTTATATATTTTATTTTTTTGATGTTAGCTAGTTGGTAATAATATGTAATAAGAATTATTTCTAGTTAGCATCAAAGGTAAAATATAAGTTTTATTCATTGGACTAAAACACCAATGAATACGATGTTTTCAAAATAAAAATGTTATGTATTCTCCTTTCGGTTAAAATATTTACTTAATTTAAATTCATAAAATTAGGCAAATTACGATTTAAAATTTTAAAACTTATATTTTAAAACAAGGTGATTGTATAGAATTAATGTCTAAATTACCTGATAAAAGTATGGATATGATTTTATGTGATTTACCTTATGGTACTACAAAAAACAAATGGGATAGTGTGATCGATTTAAAACAATTATGGAATCAATACGAAAGATTAATCAAAGATAACGGATGTATTTGTCTATTTGCACAAACACCTTTTGATAAAGTGTTAGGTAATTCAAATTTAAAACTACTTAAATATGAATGGATTTGGCAAAAAGAAAATGCAACTGGATTTCTCAATGCAAAGAAAATGCCCTTAAAAATACATGAAAATATATTGGTTTTTTATAAAAAATTACCAATTTATAACCCTCAAATGAGAGAAGGCTTTAAACCATATAAATGTAAACAAGGTTCACATTCATCAAATTATGGCGATTATGAGCAAGGGCATATTACTGAAAGTGATGGTAAGAGATTCCCCATTGATATTATTGAATTCAAACGAGATAAAGAGAAACTACATCCCACACAAAAACCAGTTTCGATACTTGAATATTTAATTAAGACGTATACGAATGAAAATATGTTTGTACTAGATAATTGTATGGGTTCAGGTAGCACGGGTGTTGCTTGTTTAAATACAAATCGTAAATTCATTGGGTTTGAATTGGATAGAGAATATTTTGAAATTGCAAAAAAGAGAATTGAAGATAGAAGTAAAGAATTAGAAGAAATGAAAGTAGGAAATGAAAAATGATGAATTTTAATGAGACATTTAAAGGAATTTTCGGTAGTTTAGATGGAGATATGTGCCGATTAACAATGAACGGTAAAATTGCTGTTAAAACTACTAGTGGTTATAAGTCATATAACGTAAAAACTGGTCGATTAGTTAACTGTTCAAGTTTTGTATTTAACATCGGTGAAGAATTTTTCTTTGTAATTCCAACTAATAAAGTAGAAAAAGGAGACATTATTTTAGTTAATAGTAAACCTAGATGTGTCGTAGAAAGCAAAAAGAATCAAATTACTGTTATTAATTATGAAGATTCAACAGTAGAAACTATTTTACCTGATCGTCATGTATTTATGGGAAATACTTATTTCTATGGGAAAATCGTTTCAATGTTTGGAAATGATTTAACTAATGGTAAAAAAGGTATGAATAAAATCATGCAATATATGATGATGTCTAAAATGATGGGCGAAGGTGGATTAAATGGATCAAATGGAACTAGCGGAATGAATCAAATGTTACCATTCATGATGATGGGTGGTATGGGCAATGGATTCGGTAATATGTTTGGTAGTTTATTTGACGATGCAGAAGATGACGAAGAAGATGAAGATGATTTCTTTGATGGAATTGGAGATGATGAATAATGGGTTGTGGTTTATGGAGCGATAGTTCATTTAGAAGTTATTCAAGTTCAAGAGGTAGAGACGTTGATTCAGATACTGGGATTTTAAGAGGCAATTTATCTGTACAAGAAATGTATACTCAACATAAATTATCTAGCGAATTAAATCCTTTAAATGTCGTAAGAGAGTGTTGTGAAAGTGAAGAACATCCTAATGCGCTCGGAGTTATTTTAGCTCTAGATGTGACTGGATCAATGGGTTCTACAGCTACAGACGTTGCTAAAAAATTAAATTATGTAATGACTGAACTTTATAAACGAGTTAAAGATGTTCAATTCATGATTATGGGTATTGGAGATTTAGCTTATGATAGAGCACCTATCCAAATTTCTCAATTCGAGTCGGATATTAGGATTGCCGAACAATTAGACAAAATCTACTTTGAAGCTGGTGGTGGAGGTAATTCATTTGAATCATACACAGCTGCTTGGTATATGGGTTCAAGACATTGTAAATTAGATTCTTGGAAAAGAAATAAAAAAGGAATCATTATTACAATGGGGGATGAATTGATCAATCCATATTTACCTCAAAGACCATTAAGTAGAGTTACTGGTGATTCATTACAAGGCGATGTAGAAACTGATGATTTATATAAAGAAGCAAGTAAAAAATATAGTATTTATCATTTAAATGTTGAGCATGGTGGATGGAATGATTCTGCTGAAAATGTTGCATCATTTAACAAAGTTTTAGGTGTTGATAAAGTATTCAATACAAATATTGATAACATCGCAGATAAAATTATTAAAATTATCTCTAAAGAATATGAAAAAAATCATGATGTAATTAAACCTACTACTCCAAATGATAATCAAAATCAAACACAAGAAACTGTATTTGGTTTTGAAAGTGGTATTCGTTGGTAATAATTAATGATTAAAAATGTAGCTGTAATTACGGGAGCAAACTATGGCGATGAAGGTAAAGGATTAGGAACATACAAGTTTTGTCAATCGTTTATTGACCGAGGATTATATCCTTTGGTTATTTGTCACAATGGTGGCGCTCAACGTGGGCATACAGTAATTCATAAAGGAACTAGACATGTTTTTAGACACGTTGGATCTGGTTCTTTCTTGAATTGTCATACTTATTTATCAGAGGATTTTATATTAAATCCAATTATCTTTAGAGAAGAATATGAAGAATTACTTGAAAAAGGTGTTGAATTAGATAACAAAGTATTTGTAAGTGAAAAATGTTTAGTGACTACACCATATGAAATGTTCTTGAATGATATGAAAGAACGAAAAAGAAATAAATTAAAACATGGTTCATGTGGATTAGGTATCTTTGAAACCATTCAAAGAAATAAAGAAGTAAATTTTGCTATTGGTGACTTATATATTAGTACGATAAAATTCAAAGTTAAGTATGAAATTAATAAGTATTTTAATAAGTGTATTAAAGAAGAAAATTTATTTGAATACAAAAAGGACTATATGAATGATCCGATGCTAACAGATATTATAAACACTTATTTTGAAGATTTGAATTTTATGCTTTCAAAGATACAAATTATTAATTCAGAAGATGAAAAGTATTTTTTAGAAAGATATGATTCATTAATTTTTGAAGGTGCACAAGGATTATTACTCGATCAAAATAATAAAAAAGGATTTCCACATTTAACACCTAGTAATACTGGTGCTGATAATCCAATTAAAATTTTATCTAATCTAGATTTATCAAAAACAAGAAAAATAGAAGTTTGTTATGTTACAAGAACTTATTTAACAAGACATGGCGTTGGTTATTTAGAAAACGAGTGTTCAAAAGAAGTAATTAATCCAACCATTATTGATAAAACTAATGTTCCTAATGAATATCAAGGAAGTTTAAGATATGGAATATTAAATTTTGATACTTTAATTGAAAGAACAATGAATGATTTTAAAAAATATTTGAAAATAAATATTAAGAAAGATGTATTTAAAAAAATATATTTAGTCACTCATTCAAATGAATGTATTATAGATAATTCAAGATTACTAGCTGATGAATATGTAAATAAAGTAATTGTATCTAGTAATGAAGAAATAAATTGTCTTATTTAAAGAATAGATATAAGGAGAATAAAATGGAATACAAAAAATATCAACACGTTTGTCGTATCGGTACTTCTGATGTAGGGGGGCTACTCGATGGTGAAGTATATGTATTCAGTAAAATTGATGGAACAAACGGAACATTATTTTTAGGAGATGATGGATTAGTTCACGGTGGCAGCCGAAGAAGAGAACTAAATGATTTTCAAGATAATCAAGGATTTTATGGCAAATTTCATAAGGATCAAAGATTTGTTGATTATTTTGCCAAACATCCAACACATAGATTATTTGGTGAGTATTTAAAACCACATACATTAAAAACTTATAAAGATGATGCTTGGAACAAGTTCTATGTGTTCGATGTATGTATTGATGATAATGAAGATGAAGAAAAAGTTAAATATCTTTCTTATGATGAATATAAACCACTATTAGAGGAATTTGGAATTGATTATATCCCATTAATTAAAAAAATAAATAGCCCAACACAAGAAGATTTAGAGGAATTATTAAAAGATAATACCTTCTTAATTCAAGAAAATTTAGGTGTTGATGTGGGATGATATTATTTCATACGGCGGATCAATGTACCATAGTGCATTAAAACTTAAGGAATTAGGTGTAGATAAGATTTATGCTTATGCTAGTCATACCGAAAATAGTATTTTAGATAAAGAAAAAGGTACTTTAATTAAATTATTAGAAGATGGAACTGTAGAAAGATTGTTTACTACAAGTAGCTTATTTACTGGTGAACATGGAAAAATTACAGTTTTATAGAAAGGATGATAAATATGGATATTACATCAATGTTATTAAGTGATGCTTATAAACAAGTGCATGATCGACAATATAATAGAGGGCTAACAAAATTAGTATCTTATTGGACACCTCGAAAAGCAATGTCAAAGAAATACGATAGAATGGTTTTCTTTGGATTACAAGCATTTATTCAAGATTATTTAATTGATGATTTTAATGAAAATTTCTTTAAAAAATCATTAGATGAAGTATTAACAGAATATAGAGATATTTTAAATACTTCATTGGGTGAGGGTAATTATGACATTGAAAAGATCATTGATTTACATGAATTAGGATTTTTACCATTAAAAATTAGAGCTTTACCTGAAGGTACTATTGTAAATATGGGTATTCCTTGTATTGAAATTACAAATACTGAACCTAAATTTGCATGGTTAGTACAATTTATTGAATGTTTATTACAAACAGAACTATGGTCAAGTTGTGCGTATGCAACAGTAGGTAAAATTTATAATGAATTAGCAACAAAATATTATGATATAACTGTTGAAAATGGCAATCCATATATGTCAATGTGCGACTTTGGTATGAGAGGTATGAGTTGTTTAGAAGATTCTGTTAGAACTTCGGCATCATGGCTATTATCATTTGATAAAACAAGCACATTACCAGCAATTAAATATATTAGAGATCATTATGAAGCATGGGATGATATTGGAAAATGTGCTATTTCAACCGAACATTCCGTTATGGCTTCCAATTATGCTGTTGATGGTGATGAAATTACTTTTGTCAAAAGAATGTTAACCGAATTATATCCTCATGCATCATTCAGCATGGTAAGTGATACTTATGATTATTGGAATTTAGTAAAAAATATTTTGCCAAAATGTAAAAAAGAAATTATGGAGCATGACGGCAAGATGTTAATTCGTCCTGATAGTGGAGATATTGTAGAAATTACAATTAAGACAATTAAATTCTTATGGGATGAATTTGGTGGAACAGTAAATGCTAAAGGTTATAAAGTATTAGATCCTCATATTGGATTAATTTATGGCGATGGATGTACTGTAAATAAAGTTGAAGAAATCTATGAGAATTTAGAAAAGTTAGGATTTGCAGCTAACAACGTAGCATTCGGTGTTGGTGCTTTCTGTTTCCATGCCTTATTTGAAGATGATAACAAATTTGTTATCTTAACTAGAGATACATGGGGAATTGCTATGAAAGCTACTCACGGTGAAATTGGTGATTTTAAATTTCCAATTTATAAAGATCCTAAAACTGATACATCTAAATTAAAAAAATCTCACAAAGGTTGTTGTAAAGTAATTAGAGATGATTATGATGAACTCATTTGTATTGATGGTTATGATGAATTTTTAAGTGATGAAGATACTGAATTAAAAACTGTATTTTTAAATGGTTGTGTATGGGAATTTGAATCTTTTGACCGTATAAGAGAAAGATTAAGAGGTCAAAAGTTATAATGGATTATTACTTACAAGAAAGTAGATCATATCAAAGACTTGAAGATGAATTTAAGAAATATGGTAAGTTAATCTTTTGTGTAGACTTTGATGATACTATCTATGATTATCATAAAAAAGGTAGAACATATGATAATGTTATTCAACTATTGCATAGATGGGAAAGTTATTCAGAAGTAATTATTTTTACTGGAAACAATGAAGATAAATACCCAATGATTGAAGAATATTTGAAAGAAAATAATATCAAATATAAAGGAATTAATTGTGATAGTTTTAAATCTTTTGGTGGAAGAAAAGTATACGCAAATGTTTACATTGATGATCGTGCTGGGTTAATACAAGTTTACAATGAATTACTTACTTTAATTAAAAAAATTGAAAATGGAGAAGTTGTATATGGATTATAAATTTAATGCAAAAGAAACAAAAGATAAACTAGTTAAATGGATCAAAGATTTATTTGAAAATGATTTTAAAGAAAAAAACTGTTGTGTTGCTTTATCTGGCGGTAAAGATTCTTCAATTGTAGCAGCCCTTTGTGTAGAAGCATTAGGTAAAGATAGGGTTAAGGGCATTATGTTGCCTTATCATAAACAAAAAGATATTGATTGTAGTCTTTTATGTGCAGTACATTTAGATATTGATTATGAAATTGTAAATATCGGTAAAACGGTAGATTCCATTATTGAAGAAATGAAAAGCAAAGAAAAAATTACAATTACTGATCAAGCATTAATTAATGTTCCAGCAAGAGTTAGAATGACTGAATTATATTTTTATGCTCAATGCGTAAATGGAATCCCAAGTTGTAATTGTAATCTTTCTGAAGATTTTGTCGGATATGCAACTTTTGGAGGAGACGGATTCGGCAGTTTCGCACCATTATCAAACTTAACAGTTACGGAAGTGTTACAAATTGGTGAAGAATTAGGATTGCCAAAGAAATTAATTTATAAAACACCTATTGATGGACTATGCGGTAAAACAGATGAAGAAAATTTAGGTTTCAGTTATGCAGTTTTAGATAAATATATTAGAACTGGTGAAATTGAAGATGATGATTTAAAACAAAAAATTGACGAAATGCATCAAAAGAATTTATTTAAATTATTACCAATGCCAAGTTTTAAGCTAGGAGATTAATCAAAATCCTAAAATCAGCATTTTATAGAAAAATTTTAACAGTCTAAAATACCTAGTTTTAGGATTTAAAGAAAATGAAAAATATCAAAAAATATATAAAATTACAAAATTTAGTACAAATAGAAAGAATTATGAGGTAAAGAAGTTTTTATGAATAAAGAAGAAGTTAAAGTAATTGAAGAAGTAAAAGAAGAAAATAATGAAGAAAGAAAAACACATAAGAAAAATTACAATAAAGTAAGAGCAAGAATTATTTGCACTAAATCAAATAATGAAAAGTTTACTGTAGGCAAAACATATCCAGTATTTGATATTAAACAAATTAGATCAGGATTATTATTTAAAGTCTTTGATGATGATAAGGAAGTAAAATTTATTGTATTAAATAGTAAACGTTTTGGAACATTTGAATTAACATTTTAATTATATTTTTTTGAAAGGATGTGGTTAAAAAAGGAGTATAAGTAGGAGGGTTATATTTTTTATAACTCTCGGTAGTATCTAATAATATGTAATAAGAACAATTATTAACAATCAGTAAAAAGAATTTAACAAAAAAATAAGAACAATTAAATAAGAACTAAAATTTAAAGAAGTAAAAAGGAGAAAATATTATAGAACAATTAAATAATCTTAAGAAATCAGCATCAGCATTTAAATTGTCTGGTGAGGTCGCAAAACCTGGTAAAAATACTTTTAAAATTGATATGGAATCGTCTAAATCTGACTGGATTTATAATCAAATGTATTTAGGCATTAACTGTGGTGAAAAATGTGGATTTATTTACGTAGATGCTATGGGTGGTTATGGCAAAGACAAAGAAAATAAAATCTATGTTCATGGTAAAGACGAAGAAGGTCATGATGATTTTCAAAATAGATTTGAAATCGCATGGGAAGATCGTAAAGATGAAGAACTTTTAAAATCTGTTGGGAACTTATGTTTCTTTAGAGCGGAAATTAAGAAAGATGACAAAGGGAATATTGTTAAAGAACATTTCTTATCAGCATATGACTTTATTCAATACTTAAGTGAAAATCTTGAAGAAGGTATGAAAGTTTCTGTAACTGGTAATTTAAAATATCAAATTAGAAATGGAAACGTTCAAGTTCAAAAAAATATCACAGGCGTGTATTTAGCAGATTATCTTGATAGTCCAACAAAATATACTGCTACGTTTAAACAAGCTATTTTATTTGATAAAGATTGTTTAGACCTTAAAGAATATGACAATGATAAAGGATGTTTATTAATTCCAGGTTATTGTGTCGATTATTTAAAAGATTATAACGGAGTAGAAATTAAATCTAATTATCCATACAAAGTCGACTTTGAATATGAAATTGATAAAAAAGCAAATCCTGAACAATACATTAAAAAATGTAATGCTTTATTCAAAGTAAAAAAAGATGTAGATGAAATTGTATTTAATGGTGAATTCCGTGAAGGTGGTGCTACAGTACAAGCAACTTACGATGATTTAGAAGAAGATATTAAACATATGGTTGATTTAGATATTATTCCATTAGAAGAAGCATTATCAAGATGCTCGGCATCTTCATCTAGAGAAAGACGCATGGTTCTTGTAATGCCTAATATTAAAAAAGTTACAAAAGGCGATGTAACTTCAAATGTACTTGAAATCTATAGAGGTAAATACAAAGAAGAAGATTTAGAATTTATTTTACCAAGTACAGAAGAAGAAACAGAAGAAGTTGAAATGAAAACAGTTGAACCAATTTCTGAAGAAGAAGATGCGGATTTGGCAGCTATTCTAGCTGAAATGGGGGCTGAATAATCATGGCAAGAAGATTTGGACAAAAAAATCATGTTAAAGTTGATCCGTTAGCATATAACACAATTTTATTAGGTGAACCTAAGATTGGTAAAACAACTTTGATTAGAGATGTTTGTGAAAAATTGGTTGGTGAAGATGGTTATATGTTCCTAGAAATGGAGAAAGAAGATGGTGCTGATGCTATTGAAGGAATTGTCTACGAACAAGTAAAAGACTGGTCGACTTTTAAAGAAATTAAAGATGACATCATTGAAAACAAAACCACAGATTATAAAGATTTAAGAGTTGTGGTAATTGATACATATGATGGCTTTATTAAATTAGCCGAAGCTGAATCAATTAGGTTAAGTAATAAAGAATATCCAGATGCAAAAGTTAAAACTATCGACGCTGCATGGAAAGGTTACCAAAGAGGGCAAGAAGTCGCACTATCTTTAATGTTAGATTCTCTTTGGGAATTAAAAGAAGTTGGTGTCAACTTCATTGTTATTGGTCACGTAAAAACAAAAGAAGTAACCGATGTTATTAGTGAAGCGACATATAACACTTTAACAAACGATGTAGCTAAAACTTATTTTAATGGATTAAAAAAGAAATGCCACTTTCTTGCTTTAGCATACAATGATAGATCGATTGCTAAAGAAAAGACTGGTAAAAAAGATTTTAAAGGCAAAGAAATTGTTAAAGGCGTAGTTAAAGGTCAAGAAAGAAAAATTAAATTCAGGGATGATTTGATGGTTGTTGATTCAGGATCACGTTTTGCCGATATTGTACCTGAAATTTCCTTTGATGCGGATGAGTTTATCAAAGCTTTAACCGATGCTATTAAGGCTGAACAATCTAAATCTGGTAAATCTTTTGAAGAAACAAAAAAAGAACAAGATCAAGCACGTGAACAACGTGAAGAAGAAATTGCTCAAATGTTGAAAGCCGAAAAAGAAAAGAAAGATTTAGAAGCAATCAATGACGAAATTTATCAATTTATTGTTGATAAAAAAGATGATAAAACTGCGATTTTACCAATCTTAAAAGCTTTAAAAGAACACGGATTAACTAGTCCTAAAGACATTACAGATATGTCGTTAGCCAAAGAAATTTTAAAATTAACTAAATAATATTTAAGAAGGAGGATTAATTGTTTGACTGAAAAAGAAAAAGAACAATTCGGTGAATTATACCGATATGTTAAAACTGAAGTAATGAATTATGATAGCAAACAATCACTACCTTCTTCTTTTGTTTTAGGTTTAAAAGGTTTAGCAACTGGTAAAGTTGTTGAAAATAAAAGACAAAAAAACAAGGCTAATTATGGATATGATGTTGTTTTATTAGCTTTTAAATTAAGTAAAAACAAAATTAGTTATGCAATACGAACTAAGGATTTTAAAGGAGAACAACAAAAATTCCATTATATTAGGAAAATTGTTGAGGATGAACTCAACAATGCTTATTTACTAAACAAAAGATATGAAGAAGAAAAAAGTAAAGTAGATCAAATTAATATTAGTAATTTAGAAAATAATCAAAATGCTAATTATATTAAAAAGACTACAAAAGTTAATGATAAATTAAAAGACCTTTGGTAGAGATGGGCGGTGAAGTTTATAGCTGAAGAAAAGATTACGCCCGTTGAGAAAGAAAAATTAAATATATTAAAGAAAATTGTCGATAGAAAAATATCTGCTGAAGCTAATGTAGTGTCAATTTTGTATAAAAAACCTGAACTATTTAACAATACAGATATTACTATGGATAGCTTTTCTTCAAATATATGGAGGGTGTTTTTTGTAATAGCTAGTGCTGTATACAAAACTGAAGATAAAGCAAAATTGGATGATATTACAATTGGGTTTTATCTAGAAAAGCACGAAAAATTAAAGAATAAATACGTTGAATATGGTGGGTATAAAACTATTGATACCGCAAAGAAGTATGTCGATGTATCTAACTTTGATGGTTATGTTAAAGAATTAAAAAAATGGGATGCAGTTTATAATCTATGTAATAGATTAAATATTTTTATTGATGATAAAAAATTAAGCGAATTTTCAGATATGACAATTGATGAAATCGCTGATGAATATAACTGTTTGATGAATGATACTTTTATTAATGCCGAAGGAGATATTGTAACTTATGGTATTTCAACTGGTATTGATGATTTAATAGATGAATTAGATCAAGGAATGGCAGTAGGTTTACCATATCATAATATGCCTATTTTAACGAATGAAACTGGTGGTCAATATATGGGTTCAATTACTTTAGTAGGTGGACTTTCAAATGTTGGTAAATCAGCATTTTTAAGAAATACTGTTATACCAAGCATTATTGAACACGATGAAAGAATTGTCATTATGTTGAATGAAGATGGTTTAAAGAAATGGCAAAGAGAATTTTTAGTATATGTTGCGAATAATATTTTAGATATTGATATGCAAAAACAAACAGTTCGTGACGGTAATTATACTGAAGAATTTAAAGATTCATTAAGAAAAGCTGCTCAATGGATTAAAGAAAAGGATAAAGATAAAACAATTATTATTTTACCTTTCAAACGATATAAAACAGCTAACGTTATTAAAGTAATTAATAAATATTCGGCTATGGGTGTTAAATATTTTGCACTTGATACTTATAAGATGGATGCTGGTTCAACCAATGAGCAATCATGGTTACAAATGCAACAAAATATGGTTGAGATCAACGATGTAGTTAAACCTGAAAGTAAAAATTTACATATCTTAATTACTTTTCAATTAAGTAAAGGAAGTTCAATGCAAAGATATTATACTCAAGATAATATTGGTATGGCTAAAAATATTGTCGATCCAGCTTCAACTTGTTTAATGATTAGAACAATGTTTGATGATGAAAAACCTGGAGGTAAAAGGGCGTTAAAAGTTTTACGTAGAGAAGGGATTAATAAAAGGTCTGAAGTTCCAGTAAAACTCGATCCTAAAAAACATTATCAAATAATATTTATTGTTAAAAACCGTGAAGGTTCGGCAAATCAGTATCAAATAGTTATAGAACATGATTTATCAAGAAATATTTTAAAAGAAATAGGATATACAACTGTTCCAGTAGATTTCTAAAAAGGATATGAAGTAATGACACCACAAGATTTAAAAGAATACATTTATGAAAATGACAAAGTAGATTTTGTCTTAAACGAAATAGGATGTCACCATATAAAATTGAATAAAAATAAAGAATACTATTCTTGTGGGAATGTCGATGGTGACAATCCTTCATGTATTCTTGTCTTTAATGACAAGTATTTAAATGTTATCAACTATACAAGAGAAGAATATTTTAGAAAAAACAGTACATTTTCACCCGATATTTTTACCCTTGTACAGTATAACTTATCAAGAGATAACAAAAATTTTGATTTCAGTGATGCAATTAAATATCTTCATAAATTATTTGATTTACCTATAACTTTTAAAAAGGAAATTAAAAAAGAAAAGAAAATTGATCCTTTAGATGTATTTAAAAAAGTTATTCGTAATTCAACACCTGATTATGAGGATTTAGCTGATATAAATGAAATTGAACAAATGGATTATATTCCGTTTATTCATATTGATTTATTTAAAGAAGGAATTACACAACCAACTATAGATGAATTTGGTCTAGCGTATAGTAATATTCATAAAAGAAATATTATTCCATTAAGATATTGGTTAGATGGTAAATTGTTAGGTTATAACATGAGAACTGTTATTCCTAATTATGACAAATTTGGTATAAAAAAATATTTCATAACACCAACATATCCAAAAAATCAGAATTTATTTGGTTTATGGGAAAATAAGAAATATATTCAAGGAAAAGGATATGTAGTGGTATATGAAGCAGAAAAAAGCGTCTTAAAAAGACATTCTAGACTAGATAAAACAGGTGTTGCAATCAGTGGACATAGTTTGTCCAATGAACAAGCTAGAATTTTGATAGGATTAAATGTTGATATTGTAATTAGCATGGATAAAGATGTGAGTATTAATGAAGTTAGATATATATGTGAGAAATTTTATGGTATTAGAAATGTCTACTATACATATGACAAACATGACTTATTAAATCCTAAAGATTCAATAGCTGATGCGCCAAAGAAAATTTATGATTTTATTTTTAAATACAAGATTAAATATGATGAAACGGAACATAAGAAATATTTAAAAAGTTTAGAAGAAAAAGAAGTATAGATTTCAAGGAGTATTTTGAGAAAAACAAGTGAAGAACTTTCACAATTATGTAGAGATTTAAATATTGATGCTTTATGGAGTTGGTCTAGAGTTCATTCTTATATGAATTCTAAATATGAATACTTTTTAAAGTATATAAAACATATTCGTGAAGATAATGATAATTGCGCATACGCTCCATTAGGTGGTATTGCTCATGAAACTTTAGAAAAATTTTATGGTAATGAAATCACTTATGATCAAATGTACGATGAATTTGATACGGGGTGGATGTTGAATATAGATATTGTTGATCTTAAATTTAACAGAAATGATAAAGCAAAGAATGACAATATTAAAAATAAATATAAACAAAATTTAGATCATTTTTATAGACATCATAAAGTCTTAAAAAGTGATGAAAATAATAAATTTGAACTTGAAAAGTTTATGTTAATTAAATTTAGAGATGACATTTACTTGCAAGGCTATATAGATGTTTTAAGAATTTTAGAAGACGGTAGTTATGTTGTAGGTGACTGGAAAACAAGCACAATTTATAAAGGTAAAAAGGCTTTAGATGAATGTGGACAGTTAGTTACTTATGCAATTGGTGTTCATCAATTATATAATGTACCATTTGATAAAATCAAAATTGGATGGAATTTCTTAAAATATCAAAATGTTACTGTTGAACAAAAAAATGGTAAGAAAAAGGTAAGAGAAATTGAAAGATGTAAACTAGGATCATCATTAACATCGAATGTAAAAACTTGGTTAAAACACTTTAAATATGATGAAAAAGAAATTGATGATTTTATTGTCAAATTAGTTGATTCAAATTCCACTGAATGTTTACCGAAAGAAGTGCAAGAAAAATTTGAATTTAATGATTGTTGGGTTTATGTCGAATTAACGGAAGAATTAGTCAATTTATGGACAAATACAATTGTCTCTAATATTGATGAAATTAATGCAAAAACAAAAGAATTTAATGAAACAAATAATGATAAATTATTTTGGGATAATGAAGAATCAGTTAAATCTCAATCATATTATTACGCAAATTTATGTGGTTATTCAGCTAATTTATTATTACCTTACAAGCAATATTTAGAAAAATTAGAAGCCGAAAAAGGTGGAATAGATTTACTCTCTGATACTAAAAAATCATATGATGCTGGTACTAGTAATGAAGATATGGATTTAATGAATTCCTTATTAGAAGGTATTTTAAATGGATAGAGTAGAATTGCTTAAAGTAGAACGCTTTAAAAATGGATTCTACTACAACAATCATAAACATACACATTATTCAAACATTAGAACACAAGACTGTGTTTCAAAACCTATTGATTATATCGAAAGAGCAAAAGAGTTAGGTCATGATTCATACTTTACAACTGAACACGGATGGCAAGGTAATATTTTTGAATGTTTTACTTTATGTCAACAAAATAATTTGAAATGTATCTATGGAGTTGAAGCATATTATGTTGACGATATGTATGAACTAGATAGAGGTAATTATCACTTGATGTTGGTTGCTTTAAATAAAGAAGGTCGACAAGAAATTAATACAATTTTATCAAAAGCAAATACTGATGGTTTCTATTATAAACCAAGAATTGATTTAAAGTGTTTACTATCATTAACACCAGGAAATGTAATAGTGACTTCAAGTTGTGTTGCATCAAGACTCTTTAAAGGTAATGATTGGGAAGAAAAATTTTTAAAACCAGTATTAAATCACTTTAAAGATCATTTCTTTTTAGAAGTACAAGCACATCCTGATGATGTACAACGTAGACATAATAAATTGATTTTATTAATGCACGAAAAATATAATATTCCGTTAATTCATGCAAATGACAGTCATTATATTTATGAGCAAGATGCAATTTATAGAGATATGTATTTAAAAGCAAAAGGAATTGTTTATGAAGATGAATCTAATTTTATTTTAGATTACCCAAGTGTTCCTACGATTGTTAGAAGATATAAACAACAAGGTGTTCTAAATGATAAACAAATATTTGATGCTATTACAAATACATATATTTTTGATGAATGTGAACCAATTTATATTGATAAAGAATTTAAATTGCCAAAGATTATTCAAGGTGATAGCAATAAATATTTAAAAGACTTACTACTTAAAGAATGGGATAAAAAGAAATGTAAAACTAATCCTAAAAGAAGAAAAGAATACTACGAAGCAATCACGTCTGAATATAAGACAGTTGTTGATTGTGGAATGGCTGATTATTTCATTTTAAACCATGCAATTGTTGAACGTGCAGTTAATGAATATAACGCAGTAATTACTCGAAGTGGAAGAGGTTGTTTTACAGAAGACGCTTTAGTCCATACAAGAAAAATGGTTAAACCTATTAATCAAGTGATTAAAGGTGATTATGTAGTTGATATTAATGGCGAATGGAAACAAGTATTAAATACAATCAGATATGACATTCAAGAAGATATGATTAAAATTACACATCAGTTTTCTAATGAAGATAATCCATCTATTTGCACATTGAATCATAAGATTCTCATTCTTAAAAAAGATTATGTGACTAGAGATGGTATGTCAGTTACAGTAAATAAACAATTAGCTTTACAATGGATTGAAGCAAAAGATGTAAAACCTGGAGATTATGTATGTTTTCCAAACAATCAACAAATGAATAATCTAGGTTTAGGTATGTTTGAAAATAGAGAAGTGTTTGCTGATAAAAAATATGTTTACTTTGTTGTCGAAAACGTTGAAGTATTGAAGAATGTAAAAACTTCTGTTTATGATTTAGAAGTTGAAGATTCGCATAGTTATCTATTGAACAATATGATTGTTCATAACTCGGCAGTCTCTTTTTATATTAATAATCTATTAGGATTAACCGAAGTTGATAGATTAAAAGCACCTACAAAGTTATATCCATCACGTTTTATGAGTGCTGAAAGAATTTTAGCTACGAAATCAATGCCCGATAAGAAAAATTTAATAAAAAGTAAATCAAAAAGAAAAGGAGTGATAACATAAACAATTACTACGTGTACGAGTGGTACATAATTGAAACCAATGAAGTTTTTTATGTTGGAAAAGGACATAATGATAGATACAAAAAATCCTCAAGAAGGAATAGATTTTTTCAAGAAGTATATAAAAACAATAAATGTTCGTCAAGAATAGTTATGGATGGTTTGTCGGAAGATGAAGCATATGAACAAGAATATAAATTGATAAAATATTATAAAGAAAACACTGATTATCATTTAACAAATTTAGCTGATGGTGGAAGAATTAGTAAAAACTGAAAACAAAGCAATGAAAGTAAAGAAAAAATATCAAAATCTTCTAAAAAATTATGGTCTAACAAAGAATTTAAAGAAAAAGTGGTTAAATTAAGAAATGATCCAAACAGTGTTTACCAAAGTAAAGAATTTAAAGAAAAGATTTCATCATTAGTGCAAGGAGAAAATAATCCAAATTATAATCATAAATGGTCTGATGAAATGAAGAAATCTTTAAGTAATAAATTGAAAAAATCTCAACATAATAAAAAAGGCAATAATCCAAAAGCAAAAAAGATATATTGTGTCGAAACTGAAGAAATTTTTGATTGCATTGAAGATGCAAGAGAAAAATATCATGTACAAAATGAAAGTTCGTTTTCGGTTGCTCTGGATAATTTATGTAGAACTGCTGCTGGATTACATTGGGTTTCATATCCATATTATCAAGATAAACAAGAATTATTATATCTATCATTGATAAGTAAAAAGAGAAATACACCAATAGTTTGTCTTGAAACTGGTGAAATATACTTAAATAGTAAAAATTTACACGAAAAAGAACATATAAGTAGTAGAAAAATTAAAAAAATAAAAGAAGAAGGTTTTCTTGAAATTGATAATAAAAGATACGCCTTATTAGAATTACTTTTTATTAAATAATATTGTCGCATTATATAGTGATATATAATGAAAAACTCTGAATATCAGGGGAAGTCTTTAAGAGCATTAATTACCAAGTGTTAGAGAAATCGAAACATGGCATAACTAATCATTATGGTATGGTAACAAGATTAATGATGAGATAATCCTGAGAAACAGCTCTAAATCAATCGTGTTGACACGAGAAGTTCGCAACGACTACCAAGGAGAATCCGAGATCATATCAACGATTATTGTATAGTCTACACCCCGTGTTAATTATTAACACATAAATACTAGGAAACTAGGGGTAGTAATGGATTGATTTGAACGTGGCTAGTCAAGAACCTATTATACAATCTGCTAAAGATATTTTAGGTGATGATAATATTTATTTCATGGTTGCCTACGGAACTATGAAAGATTCACAGGCATTTAAGATGTGGTGTAAAGCAAAAGGATTAGATTTTGATGCTTATAATGAAATTGGTAAGAATATTGATGATTACAGAGAACATCCTTATTGGGGTAAGTTAATTAAAGAATCATCCGTATTTTTAGGAGTTATTGACTCTATATCGCCCTCGCCATGCAGTTTCTTATTGCTAGATAAACCTATTTCTAGAGAAATTGGGTTAATTAAAGTTGGAGACCGTATTTGTTGTTGTCTTGATGGTTATAACTGTGACGTATATAAATATGTCAAAGATGACTTCTTGGTTGTAACTGTTTGGGATATTATTGATAAAGTTTATAAAAAAATAGGTAGACCTATTGATGACATTAGTTTCATTGTTAATCATTGTGATCAAAAAGTATGGGATTTAATTGGTAATGGTATCACTACAACAATTAACCAATGTGACAGTGACTACGATAAACAAATACTAAAAAAATATAAACCACAAAATCTTGCCGAAATGGCAGCTTATGTAGCGGCAATCAGACCAGGATTTGCAAGTTTGTTAAATAATTTTATTGAAAGAAAACCTTATTCAACTGGAGTAGAAGAATTAGATGAATTATTAAAGGATTCATTTCATTATATGATGTATCAAGAGTCGATTATGACCTATTTAGGGTGGTTAGGGATAGAAATGTCCCAAAGCTACGACATAATTAAGAAAATATCAAAGAAGAAGTTTACACCTGAAGCTTTACAAGAGTTAGAACAAAAACTTGAAAAAGGTTGGTTCGACAAATTAGGTAAAATGAATGGATTTGCTGAAACATGGAAAGTAGTAAATGATGCTGCAAAATACAGTTTCAATGCAAGTCACGCTTTGTCAGTAGCAATTGATGCTCTTTATGGATCATATTTGAAAACACATTATCCATTAGAATATTTTTCAGTTGTATTTGATTTATATTCAGATGATAAAGTGAGAACTGGATATTTGACTAAGGAACTTGAATATTTTGGTATTAAATTACATTCAATTAAATTTGGTAAATCAAGAGCAAATTATATGGAAGATAAAGAAAATAATTCAATTTATAAAGGTGTTCTTTCAGTCAAATATTGTAACGAGATTATAGCTGAAGAACTATATGAATTATCACAACATAATACATATAACAATTTTGTTGATTTGCTGGTAGATATAAAAAATAAAACAAGTGTCAATTCAAGACAAATGAATGTTTTGATTGGACTAAATTATTTTTCTGATTTTGGTGAAAATCAATATTTGTTTGATATTTATGAAATGTTTAACAAATTAAAACAAGGAAATATTAAACAAATTAAAAAAGATAAATTAGATGAATTAGGTATTTCTGAATATTATGTAAAAAAATATTCAGATAAAGAGACAGCTAAATTATTCAAAGAAATTAATGGTATAGGTTTATTAAAAGAATTAGTAAAAGATATTCCAAATAAACCTATGAATGTACAAGATCAAGTCAAATTTGAAATGGATAATTTAGAATATGTTGAATATTTCAATCATGAAATTGATTATAGGTATTACATTGTATTAAAAATCACGACTAATAAAGACCCAAGAAAACCAAGAATGATTTTAAGGTGTTTGAATGATGGTGAGGAAATTTTAACAAGAATTAAAAGAGGAAACCATTTTATTGAAGATCCTTTTAAACAATATTCGATTTTGAGAATAGATAAATTAGATAAGGAGAATAAAGTTAGACCAGACGAAAATGGCAAATGGGTAAAAATAGATGAATATGAAGATATATTAAACGATTATGAGGTGATGGCGTTATAGAAAAACAAAAAGAAGTTTCTTTTGAAGGTACAGTTAATCGCTGTATCTTTCAAAGAGACGATTTTAGAATTTATGCAATGAATGTTGATAGTGAAAAATTTAAACAAGTTTCTCTTAATAATTATGGAAACGTAACAATAATGGGTGATATTTCAACTTTAGATTTTAATACTCCTTATAAGATTACAGGGGTTGAGACTAAAGGTAAATATGGGATGTCGTATAAAGTAATTTCATGTAGACGTGATAAGCCTACTACTTCAGAAGAAACTTATACATTTTTAAAAAGTATTTTAACATTAAATCAAGCAAATGAATTATATAAAAACTATCCCAATGTTATTGATATGGTATTAAACGATGAACCAATTGACCTAAGCATAGTAAAAGGAATTGGTGAAAAATCATTTAAAAAAATTAGAGACAAAATTATTGACAACTTTAAATTAATGGATTTGATTAATGAATTTAAAGGTTTATTATCAATTAATGTTATAAGAAAAATGTATGATAAATATGCTTCGATTGAAAAAGTAAGAGCAAAAGTTCTTGATGATCCATATAAATTTTTATGTGATTTAAGTGGTATTGGGTTCAAAACTGCTGATGCGATGTTATTAGATTTTCAAAAAAATAACACGATTGATTTTGGATATGATTTAATGACATCAAAACAAAGATGTCGTTCTTGCATACTTTATACATTAAAAGAAAATGAGAATAATGGTAGTACAAGAGTTAGATTAGAAGAATTAAATGAGCAAGTTAAAACATTAACACCAGAATGTTCAAATAAATTTGTCGAATGTCTTAAGGAAGATGATATTTACTATCATGTGGATAATGAAAATCATCCGTATGTTTCAATTAAAAGTACATATGAGACTGAAAAATATATTTATGATCGTATTATCAATGCTAATAAATTCAAAGAAGTTTATGATTGCAATTATAAAGATTATACAAAAATTGATGAAGCACAACTTACGGAAACACAAAGCAATGCTTTAAAAAATTTATGTGAAAATCAATTTAGTATTTTAGTCGGTTATTCAGGTACTGGTAAATCATTTTCAGTACAAGGTATTCTTAATATGTTAAATGATTTAGGTAAAAACTTTACTTTATTAGCGCCCACAGGTAAGGCAAGTAAGGTCTTGGGTAATTATACTGGAGTTGATGCTCAAACAATTCATAGAGGTCTTGGTTATGTTCCACCGAAATGGACTTATAACGAAGAAAACAAATTAAACTGTGATGTGTTAATCATTGATGAAGTATCTATGACGGATATTTTCTTATTTAAAAGAGTACTTGAAGCTATTGATTTTAGAAGGACAAAAATGTTGATTATCGGTGATCCAGCCCAATTACCTTCAGTTGCTTGTGGTAATTTATTACATGATTTATTATCAATCAAAGAACTACCATGTACTAAATTAACTGAAGTATTCCGTTATAATGATGGCGGATTAATGAAGGTCGCAACCGATGTAAGAAATAGTGTTCAATATTTAAAAGAACAAAAAGATGACAAAAAGAAAATGATGGTTTATGGTGATAATAAAGATTATACCTTTATTAATGCTGATAAATTAGAAGGTATAAATTATCTAGTTACTATTTATAAAAGGGTTTTAGAATCCTATAAACCTGATGAAGTCACGGTTTTATCATGTTACAGGAAAGGTGATTTTGGAAGTGTTGCACTAAATGGATTATTACAACCATTAGCAAATCCACATGATGTAAATGATATTCATGTAACAGTAAAAAATCAAGAGTTTTACATTGGTGATATTGTAATGCAAACTGTAAATAATAGAGAAGCAGTTGCGGTAACTTTAGATGAACAATTTGGTAATAAAGAATGGGTAGAATATAAAACAAATATTTTTCTAGCAAATGGCGAAACTGGAGTAATAAAAGATATAACAGATGATTTAATTGTTATTGATTTTAATGATGTTTTAATTGGTTATTCTCGTGAAGATATGCAAAATGTTTCTTTGGCTTATGCAATTACTTGTCATAAATCTCAAGGATCACAAAACAAAGTTATTATTTTATTTACACCATCTAGTCATACATATATGTTAAATAGCAATATTATTTATGTTGGATTAACACGTATGCAAGAAAAAGTGTTTCATATAGGTGATATTAACACAGTAAATAGAGCAGTGTTAAAAAAAGAGAATTTTGAACGTGACACTTGGTTGAAAGAATTAAAAAACATTTAGATTCATTCATATTATTATTGACTAGTACAAGAACAAATGTTATTATTTTATTGTAATTAGAAGATATCTAATAATATGCAAAAGGAGAATTTGATGAAGAAAATACTATGTTTAAGCATTTACGTTATGATTATTATTTCGGGCGCAATTATAAAAGAAACTATGTCACCTAATAATCTTTATATTACTGGATTTGTTTTTGGCTGTTTAAGTTTAGCAGTTTTACAAATTTACAATAAGCTCGATTAGAAAGGATAAAAAGGGAAAGTAATATATGAATAAACAAGATAATCCAAAATTTGAATTTTATGTTTTAAATTATGATCCAAATACTAAAAAAGTTATTAATTACAACATATTTAATAATTCTATTGTTTATGAAGAAACATTTGAAGAGGTTAAAAAATATTGGAAGAATCCAGTTGAATATTATTACAGTGATAACATTTCAAATGAAGATTCTTATATCTATGGATTTAAAGGCTTTTGTTTAATGTTATCAAGAATCATTCAATATCAAGAATGGTCACGTAGAGAATATGAAATATTTGTAGGTGATGCCTTTGAGACTGATGTTAAAAAACTCGAAAAATGGGATTGTTGGTATCAGGCAGCACCTAATATTAAGGTAATCGCCCGTGAAGTAATCAGAAGTTACATAAATTGGGATGCAAAGGTAAAAAATAAAAGTGATATTTTATAAAGAAATGAGAGATATAAAAATGGGAAAAGTTATTTTAAAAAGCGTTTCTGTTAAATGTGAAACCGCTGAAGAAGTAAAGAAGGTTTTAAAAATTTGTAAGGATATTAATATCAAATGGGTAGATGGACAAATAGCTACAAAATATTACCCAAGGGATGAGAATTATCCTAAAATTTTAAATATTGGTTCTAATGGTATTAGTACTTGTTTTATAAATGGACATTATTCAAGAAGATATGATTTATGTACAGCTAATGAATTTATTGAGGTTAAATGTAAAGATTTAATTTTTCCTAAACAAGAAATTCATATCACACGCAAAGATAATGAAGTCCATGCTATTTTAAAAGAAAATGATAAAGTTATTGAACGTACAGTTGCAAAATGTCATCCTGAAGATGAATTTGATTTTAAAATAGGATCAAAACTTGCTTATGGTAGATTGTTTGAGAAAGACAACAAAGATGGAAATTCAAAAAGCGCAAAAGTAAATAAACCAAAACACGAATTTAAAGTTGGTGATAAGGTTAGAATTCGTCAATGGAATGATATGGTTGAAGAGTTTGGGTTAGATGAAGAAGGAGATATTAAGATTCCATATCCTGATTTGGTGGTTTCAGCAAAATTTAAGCATTTGTGTGGGAAAACAGGAAAAATTATCAACATTGAGAATGGTAATATTTATTTCAAACCATTTGATAATACTGGCATTTTTTGTTATTTACCTTGTATATTAGAACCATATACGCCTAGAGTCGCAAAAGTTGGTGAATATGTGAAGATTTTAAAAACTGGAAAAATTGTTAAATGTGATCATGATACTGAATACTGGGGTGAAAAAATATTTAAATGTAATGAAGGAGATTGCATTTATTTAAAACCTGAAGAATATGAAGTATTGAATGATTATATTCCACCTTTAAATTGTAGATTTATTCCTACCGAAGATACCATAGGTTTAACAAAAGGTAAAATTTATGAAGTTAAAGATGGTAAATTTAAAGATAATGATGGTGATATTTTTCCTATGTCCGAAGAACTCTTAAATGAAGAAGATTTAAAGAAATATTTTCGACCTTTAAATTCTTTAGATGTGGAAGATTCTGAAATTATTATAGTTATTAAAGATTAAAAAATAAAAGAACAATTTTATCATTAAAAGGGTGATTATTATGATAATACCATATTGGATTAAAATTATATTTGCTATATACGGGTTTGTATTAGCTTTTTATTCAGTAGTTTTATTTACTGCAAATATTTTATGTTTTATAGGAATGCCATTGAATAAAAATAAAATAGAATGTGTTTTTCCTTGGTTAATATTTTTTTGGATTATATTTTTTATTGTAATTATGTTTTTGTATCGAATTCCAATAAATAAATGGATTGGATGAAAGGAATTGTTTTATGAGATTTAAAAGAGGAAAATTTGGGGAATATCGAATAAAAAAATGGTTTGCATTATTTCCAATAACATTGCCTTTAGTAGACGATAGAAGGGAAACAAGATGGCTAGAATTTGTTTATACAGCAGAAAAATATGAGCGAAGGTTTGCATATGATGATAAAGGTGCTTGGTATATGAAGTATTTTGTTACAAAGGAGGATTATGATGAATTCTGTAGAAATAATGACAGCTAAAGAAGCTAGAGAATTATTAAATAATAATGGAATAGAATTTTTAAAAAAATATAGTAAAAGTATTAACCAGGCAATTAAAAGATATGCTTCTTTGGGGTATAGATCAATGGAACTACGTTTTTTTGAAAACATTCCAAATTCAGTGTTGAATAATTTAAAAGAAATTGGATATGAATGTTATATTACAACACGATATAATGAAATACGTAAACAAGATATATATGTGTTACATATGGATTGGTAATTATTTTTTTAAACTTAACTAGCATCTAATAATATGTAAGGAGGAAATAAAAGTGGATTTAACTGGTTATATTATTGGATTTATTTGGGGAATTGTTGTTTCTTATATTGTTAATAAGATTTACAAGTATTACAAAACAAAACAAATTGTTGAAATGATGATGGATTCAATTCCCGAAGAAGAATTAATGCAGTTATTTAAAGAAATTGAACAAACTGAAGATGGTGATGAATAGTGGCATTTTATATTGGACAAGAGATTCAAGCAACAAATTGTCATAAATCTTTAGAAGGTCAAATTCTTATGATCAAAGAAAAACATGATTGGGGAATTTTAGCTGAAGTAGAAATTCCATATAAAGGAAAAATTTATTACAGATTAAAGAAAGGTCAATATAAAAGACCTGAACCAATCATTAGAGATGAAGAAGATATTGAATTATTTAATGAATTATTCTTTACATGGGATAATTTAGGAAATTATAAGTAAAAAATTAAAACTAGGGTTTTATGTAATTTTTAGTCTTTATTATTATGCCTAATTATATGGATTTTATAAAAACTAAAAATCCATGAATTTAAAGAAAGAAGTGAAAATATTGAAAGAAGAATTAACTGAAAAAGAGATTCAATTAAGAAACAAAACAATTTTAGATAGTTTCTTTGATGAATATGCAAGACCACCGAAGAAAACCGAATTTGTAAAAATAGGTGGAATATTGAATTATTTACAACAACAAACTGGATTTGAATTATTTTTAAAAGATAATGGCTATATGTCTTATGGAAGAGGATATACGAAAACTTTTGAAGTTTATACGAATGATGATAAAGAAGAGGTACTTTTTATTGGACTAAAAAGTGAGATTGTTGATGAATTTGATATGAAACATAGACATTATTTTGATGTATGTTTATCTAATAACTTACCTTATTTGAATAAGTACTTTATTAGGGAAAAGAAAATTGATCTAAATAGAAGTTATTGTTAAAGAGGAATTTGTATATGGGTGTATGGGTTAGAAGTCAAAGTAGTAATTGGTTGGTTTTTGCGAGTGAATTTTATATTAAAACAAAAGATGGGAAGAATGGTATTTCTGATGTTTTGACTACGGATAATCAACCATTGGCTATTTATTCTAGTTATAAAAAAGCTTTAAAAGTTATTGGTATGATACAAAATTTTATCAAGACAAGAGTAAATGAAGATATGATATTTCAAATGCCGCAGGATGAAGAGGTGAAATTATGAAAAATTGGGAATATTACAAAGATGATATAAAACGGTATGGAGTTGATAGGTTCGCCATAAAAAAAGATGGTACAGCGACAAAATGTCATAGCATACGTTGTAAAGAATGTAGATTTTTAAATGGTTGTGTGATGGAAAAGACGAAATTTTTATATCAAGAACATCATGAAGAGCCTATTAAATTAACACATTTAGAATATGAATTATTAAAAGAATTCGTTAAGGAATACAACTATATTGTTAGAAATAAAGCAAATAATAGTTTAAGTCTCCATTTAGAAAAACCTTATAGATATATAAGTGAATTACGATGGAGTAGTTTAGAAGCAAGTTATCAATTAAATTCTTTTTTTAACAAATTTTTCAAGTTTATTGAATGGGAATTCCAGCCTATTAATATTCAAGACATCTTAAAAATTGTGAGGTAATTGAATGAAAATAATGGACAAAATGGCATATCAAAGTTCATTAAATGATATTTTAGATAAAATTATAGAAGATTATAAAAATCTAGTTTATTCCGCAGAACGTCTTGATAGACTTCATTTGATTAATGAAATAATGGATTTTGGAGAACGTACTGGCAGTAGATTAGATGATATTCAAAAACATGTGGATAAACTAGTAAGTTATACAAGTCAATTAGAAGAAAGATCAACAGAGGATAACAAAATACAAACGCAACAAGTAGTTGTAAGAACATATTCATTTGGTAAACACCCAAGAGAACATCGCACTACCAATGAAGATTTAAATGTCTATTTAAATAAAGGTTATCATGTTGTAATGGCAAACAAGGTTAATGACGATGTAATTGAATATATTTTAGAAAGAGAGAGTAAATAAAATTATATTTCTATAAAATATATAAAGTACTAAAGGGAGAAAAGAAAAATGAGTAAATTAGAAGCAACAATTGAATTAACAGGTTTACAATCAATCGCTGAAGAATCATTAAAAGAAGTATTGTCTGGATCAATTAAAGATATAGTGATAAAAATCGTACAAAACAGTATTAAAGAAAATTATAAAGATATTATCGAAGAGCGTGTATCAATAATGCTTGCAGGTCAAATTGACAACATGCTTTACAATCATAAAGTCCAAATTGGTGGAGACTATTTTTCCGATGAACCAGCAAGAGAAGTTACAATTGCTGAATTAACGGACGAAAAAGTTAAAGAATACATCACAAACAATCAATTTACCACAAAAGATCGTTATGGTGAGTATACAAGAATTAAAACTTTTCAAGAGTATATTGATGAAAAGCTATGCTTGAATACAAAAGTACAAAAGGAATTAAATAGCTTTGTTGAAGATACTCGTTACAATATCAACGAAAAAATGAAGAAAATGTTTAATGATAGCACTCGTACTCTATTAAGTGATTCAATTTTAAACTTATTGCAACAAAACGAAACATATAGAAGAATTGAAACAAACATTTCTACTATAGCGGGTAAAGGCAATGAAGAATAACACATTTCTTAAAGGTGAAATATCTACACCTATTGATACTGAAGAAAAACCTGATGAATATGGATATTACGATAGCTGTACTTACGCCCAAGTAAATTATGCAGAGCCTGAAATTGGATATTATGAAGTTAAATGTGAGTTAACTGGTAAGCAATGTTACGAAGATCCTTGTCCTATGGAAGCAAAATATACAGTAAGAGAAATTAGTAAAGAAGAATGAGAGAGAAAAATGAAATATGAGTTTAAAAATCCAGGTAAAAGCTGGTGGGTTGAAGGAATGATAGTTGAAGGAGAAATTAATGGAAGAAGTGAAATTAAAGAAATTGAAGTATGAATACTTTAAGGGTGCTTTTGCATTGTGTGATTTTGTGAATAAAAAGGCATTAAAAAAAGAGGACATAGTTGAAATAATTAATATAAAGGGGATATACCCTTTCGCCATGTTTTATTATGAATATGATAAATAACAATGGAATGTATAGATGAAATAGAAAGTGCTATCAATATAATTAATATCATAGTAAGAAAATGGAAGGAGGAAAATATTAATGGGTTATTGTTTAAATTTCGGTGGTATTAGAAATAATTGCAAAAGTATTTCGTCTCCAATGGCGGATATAATTAGAGAAGTTCTCTCAGAAGTTGAGCAAAAGGGACATGATGGATGGAAGTTAAAGAAGAAACACGTTGCGAGATTAGCTCAATTTACAAATATGTTATTGAATGAAGATGGGCTTCTTGAAAATTATATTGAGAACCATAAAAATGATTATGGTTTTGATAATACATTTGAAAAACTTGAAGAGCATTTTAAACAAATTCATCATGATTTTACAACAGCATTAATAGATATGGTGATTAATAAGAAAAAATATATTTATGCAAAATGGGAGTAAGGAGGAAAATATTATGTATGCAAGCAATCAAATTTTAATTGTTACTGGTGATTGTCAAGAGCATTTAGAAGCAGCAATTGAATTTGTTTTAAAATTGGCTGATTATAAAATCGAACAAATGAGAGGAATTTCTTCTATAGATGGAAGATTATTTTTTGGTTGGATTCCTAAAGCTCAAGATGACGAAAGTAAATATGATGAAAAATATATTGCAAAATGGCAAACAACTTTAACTGGTTCTCTTATCAAACCTACTATGAATGTTCTAATTGATATTATATATGACTGGCTAGAATCAGATGAAGTTAAAGAGATATACAACAAATTAAAAGAAGAAAATGATGTTGGATATTGGGATAATCCAACAAAAGGTTGGAAGTTGACAGGTTTTGATGATTATACTTTTGAACACGAATGTCCTACTTTTGCAACATTTTGTATTGAACCATATTGGACTGAATATTTAGATTAGGAATGAAAACTATGAAAAGACTTAAAGAACTAAAACAAAATTATAAAGTTGGCAAAGAATTATGGGAAGACTTTGTATATTTTGTAGCTATGCAGCGATGGGTTGAAGCTTATTGTACTTATAATGGAATAAATACATATAAGAAGATGCATCCAATTCTTAATTACTTTGCTAAACATTTTAGTCAAAAGGAGAAATAAAATGAATGAATATCAAGAGGCGTTAGATTATTTTGCCGAGCATATGATTTTAAATCTAACTTATGAATATGACGAAGATTCAGAAGAATTTAAAGAATTCAATAAAAATTATGATTTATTAAAGCAATCAGTTGAAGATTACACAAGATTAATTAAACATATGAAAGAAACTTCATTGTGGGATGTATATAACTATGAAACTGAATATCTTAACAGTCTCATTGAACCCACAAGAATTCTTTCATTTGAAAATAAACAGTTAAAAAAAGAAGTAAATGAATTGAGAAAGAAATTAAGGTTGGTAAAGAAATATGAAATCTAAAAAAAATGATGATATTGAAGAAATGATTGATCTTATTGAGGTCGAACCGTCAGATAAACCTGATTACCAAGGTGCGTTAGATAGATTAAAAAGTATTGATTTAGATTATGTAGCTAGAAAATTAAGTCCTGAACAATTAGAAAATGTTAGTGATTATAGTATTCATGATTACCCTGAATTAGAAATGATGGGAGATATTGAAACATTACAAAAATTGATTGATTCTTCTGTTAATCAACAATCTAACAATAAAACTTCTGATGAAATGTTTAAAGAAATAGGATTAGAGGCATGGGCTGGAAACGGTGATGACCAAGAACTATACGATGATGAACAAAATGAAGAATTAAATACATACGCTTCATTTAATAAAGTACGTTTTATTAATAGCAATAAATCAAATTATTTTAAATTTAGAAACGAAATTGAAATATTTTTTTATCCAGATGAGGGCTTTGATTTTGATAAATTTATTGCCGCAGTTAAAAAGAGAATGGAAGAAAAAGGGTGGCTGTAATGACAAATAAAGAATTTATAGATGAATTTAAAAATTCAAAAACAGATCAAGCTATCATAGATAGATTAAAAAAGGCGGGGCGTAAGTTTGATACTTGCGAAAACTGGAGACACGCAATTCTTTATTGCAAAGGTTGTGGTAAAAAATTAGGTGAATTTGATTTAATTTATGAATCACATGAATCTCATTTATATTGTTGTGAGTGTGTAAAAAAAATATGAAAAACCTACTCCATATGAAATTGAAGGTTTAGAAGGCAGTAAAGTTGTAAAAGATTATGGAACACTTGTTAAAGTATATTATGCCGAATCAATGAGATACGAAGTAAAAAATTGTTATTTTACAAAGAAAGGACGTTATATTAAATATCATGGTAAAAGATGGTATTTGTAATGTGAAAATAAAAAAGGAGATGTATGTGAAAAAAATGAATAATAAAGGTGAAACTTCAGCAGGCGGAGGTATTGGATTTTTTGGATTGTTACAAGTATGCTTTATTGTCTTAAAAGTAATAGGTATTATTAATTGGTCATGGATTAAAGTGTTCTTACCTACATTTATCGGTGGTGGTTTAACTGTTTTATTACTTATCGTATGTGTCATTATTGCATTAGGGAATTAGTTAAAGAAAAAGGAATATTAGTCTATGAAACAAAATAAATATCAAGAAGCATTAGATTTCTTACAAGAAGAGTGTAGAACTATTAAAAAAGGCGAAGCAAAAAAGTATGTAGAAGTATTACAAGAATTAGTTAACAAGGCAACACCCAAAGAACTTATCTATGGTAAAGAATACATTTCATTTGATCATTGTCCTACTTGCAAAGAGGTTGTACCTATACATGCAAATTATTGTTCAAACTGTGGGCAAAAATTAGATTGGGAGAAAGCAGTTGAGAAGAAGGAATTGATGAAAGATGCGGTATAATTTAAGCTTGTTAGAATATCTTGTTTTAGAACATTTGTATGTTGACGATTACAATTATTTAGTAAGAGATATAGATAATAACCTATGTGCATACAAAGATTGTCCTGAATTTTATTATAGCACATGGTTTTCTAATTCGGATTGGTATGATCTAGAAGCCTTTGACAATGTATTTAATTTTGTTGGTTGTAAGAAACCTATAGTAATCAAAGATATTTTAAATAATTGTAATCGTGATGAGATTAGTCAAATATTGAAACAATTGAATACAAAAGGGCATTAAATGAAACAAACTAAAAAAGAATACGAAAAAGCATTTAAAACATTAAATAGTTTATTAATACATAACCCATTTAAAGATGATCCTAGAGATTATAATGATTTAAAAGTAAACGGATCACGATTACAACAAGAGTATATGAATTCAGTTATGATGTTTCGTGTCTTAATTGATGATTATTTTGATAATTCTGACAGTTTTAAAGCTTTTAAATTGTTGAATGACACAACATTGAGAGCATTTAATAAAGACAGCTTAATAGGTTATATTCATACACTTTATCGTAATTGGCAAGTATCTGATAGTTTCTATGAAAATACAGTTAAAGAAAATATGAAACTATTAGAAGATAAATCAAAATTACTCGATGATATACATGATTACCGTTATGAGAATCATTGTATGAAATTAACTATTAGAAATTTATGCAATCACTTTGGAGTTGAAAATGAAGAAGAACTTCAAAAAATATATTTAAAGGATGGTGAAAAATGAGTTTATTGTTAAAATTAAAAGAAAATTTTTCAGATAAACAAACTGAACTAAATCAAGCTGTTAATGAATATACTGAAAAGATTGATGGTGAAACTGAAAATGAAGAAAAAGATGTTGGAAAAGCAAGAGTGGATATAGACATTCAAACACTTGCTAATACGTTGCAATATATATGCCGCTTTGATTATATTAAAAAACATGCACTTTATAGTAATAATTCAAAAGTAATAGGAATAAGTTTAGATAAAAATATTGTTATTGAAACAATTGATAGTCATATTATTCATTATAATAGATTTGTTGAAATAATGTTACCAATCATAAAATTAAAAATAAAAATTGATGATATTGAGGTAAAATTTTTAGTACTTAAAAGAAATATAAATTATGAATGGGAAATCGATGTTCAGAATAATATGTTTCCCATGTCTCATGGAGTTATTAACTTCATTAATAAATGGAGCAAAGATCAATTAAATAAAAAAAGAGAAATTGAAAAATTAAAAGAAGATGAAAAGAAACAAAAGGAGCAAGAAAAATTAAATAGATTAATTGAAATCTATAAGGAATATGAAGAATATGAAAAATAAAGATTTTTATAAAAAAGAATTGGCTAAATTTAATACTCCATCGCCAGCACTGGTTAATGGTAAACTTGTAGAGTGTTTAGGTACTGATTGTATAACTTGTGATTTTTACCAAGGCGATAATGATTGTGGTGATAGATATGAAGAATGGTTAAATGTTAAAGTAGATGTTGATGAAAATGAAGAAGTTGATTATGAAAAATACGTCAAAGAAAATTATGAAAAAGTAAAATAATTATAATTAAATTATTTCTTAAAATTATATAAAGAGGTGAAACAATGAAACGAAAGAAAATAGAAAAGATTTTTAAAAAATCAATTGAAATTTATGGCAAAGAATCACAGTCAAGACAAGCAATGGAAGAATGCGCTGAATTAGTTCAAGCAATTAATAAGTGTTTGCGTTATCCAAATAAAGATGATTGTAAGGATAATTTAGTCGAAGAAATAGCTGATGTTGAGATCATGTTATTCCAATTAAAAGAAATGTTTTACATAAATGAAACTGAAGTTCATGAATGGAAAGAAAAGAAAGCTAAAAGAGAAAAAGAAAGACTCAAAAATGTAATAAATAAAGGTGATATTAATGATTAAAGTAGAAGAAATCGCAGAAAAATACAAAGGTTATGAAGTAGATGAAGAAAAATTAAAAGAGTTTCTTACTCCACCGACACCTAAAACAGTATGGAATTTAAAAAATGGTGATAGGTATTGGTCTATTAGTAGTTATGCCGATGTTTATAATAAAACTTGGAAAAATGTTGTAGTTGATAATTGGAGAAGAAATATCGGTAATTGTTTCTTAACCAAAGAAGATGCTGAATTTGAAGTTATGAGACGTAAAGTCGAAACTACTTTATTAAAATGTGGTAGAAGAGAATTTAAAAACAAAGATTATAATTTTTATATAGTTTACGATCATGATGAGTCGTTGGTTGGTATTTTAAATGATACATTTCGCCAATATTCAAATACTATTTATTTTGACACTAAAGAGTTATGTCAAAAAGCTATCGAAGAAGCAGGAGAAAATAATATCAAGAAATATATTTTTGGAGTTGTCGACTAATGATTAATTTACTAGTTCACATAACAATGATTATTGTATTATTCATTGTTCTTGGATTTATTTTCTTTTGTTTAATTTGGGAACAATACGAAGAAGAAAATAAAATACATAAAAATAAGGAGGAGAAAAATGAGAAGTTATAAAATCAACACGCCAGATAATATTAAAAGTGGTTATTTAGTAGAATTGCAAAATGGTGAAAAATATTTATGTGTGAGACACGATCAAAATAAATTTGAAAAATTATTAATTAACACATTGAGTGGTAGAATTAAAAAAATAAGTGAATATGATATTTTCTTTAATAATTATGAATCCATAAATAAAGAACTAAATATTTATAGAATTTATGGTTTATCAAATGATATTAATACATATATTTGTACATCAGCATTATATGATACTAATCATAGACCTTTATTGTGGGAAAGAAAACCAGTTGAGATGACTAAAAAACAAATTGAAGAAAAGCTTGGTTATAAAATCAAAATCGTGGTGGAATAGATGTTATTTAAAAGAGAAAAAGGTTATTTAATATCATTTTTTTACATAAGAGATGATGAGTATGGTTTTTCATCTGTCAGCATTACTAGCAAAAAGAAAATTAAAATAAATGATATTGATGATGTTAAAGAAGAGTTAAAAAGAATTTTATTTTTTACAAATATTGTTATTTTAAATGTTCAAAAATTACCAATTTAGAAAGGAAAAAATAATGAGAGAAATTATTGATTGCAAGACATTATCTCAAAAAATTAAAGATGATGTTAAAGAAAGAGTGGATAAATTGAAAGAAAAAGGAATCAATCCTAAATTGACTGTTTTAACAAATCCTGACGATGAACCATCAAAAGCTTATGTTAGAAATAAGCGCAAGGTTTGTGAGGCGGTAGGAATTAGATTTGAAGAAATTCCATTTAATAGAAATATTGAATATAAGAAATTATTACAAGTAGCAAACACTAATAATCCAGTTGTTGTACAATTACCGATTAATAAAGATGTAGACACTGAAGTAACATGGGAAGTTATTAATGATTATTATTGCTGTCCTGAAAGAGATGTTGATGGTTTCTTTAAAGATGCATTTGTGAAACCAGCAACAGCTAAAGGTGTTATGAAAATCTTTAATGAGATTGATTATAACCTTGAAGGAAAAGAAGTTTGTATAATTGGTCGTGGTAAAACTTGTGCTAAACCATTAATTCAAATGATGCTAGACAAAAATGCAACTGTTACAATTTGTCATAGTTACACGAAGGATTTAGATAGTATTACAAATCCGTGTGATGTGATCGTCTCTTGTGTTGGCAAACCACACTTAATTACCGATGATCATATTAAAGAAGGGGCAGTTGTAATTAATGTTGGTTTATCAGTAAATCCTAAGACTGGTAAACTAACTGGTGATGTTGATTTTGCTGCTTGCAAAGATAAGGCTGGTTATATCACTAAAAATATTGGTGGAGTTGGTTTACTGACAACTGCTTGTTTAGCCGAAAATGTAGTTGAATTGTATGAAAGAAGATTATAAACAATGGTAATAGAAATTATATATATTTGTATGTTTATAATGTTTTATTTTTATTTCAAAAATTTAAATACATACATCAATAGAAGAAAAGTATTAAAAGCTATGTTGACATACAATAGATACCATTGGAGAGATGGCGATCTATTATCTGTTGATTCTGTTGAAACTTATACATCAACTTTATTAAGATTTTGGGATTGGGGATATAAAAATATTGTCGAGGAAGAAACATATTTTAAAATTAAAGGATTTATAAAATAATGAGTAAAATAGCAAAAGTAAAACCTTATACGATAGAAAACGGAGATGGCATAAGAGTCTCTATTTTCTTTAGTGGTTGTGAACACTACTGTAAAAATTGTTTTAATAGTGAATTATGGGACTTTAATATTGGTGAAGAACTAACTATAGATTATTATGAAAATAAAATTAAACCGTTAATCAAAGATTACATTAATGGTATAAGCTTGATTGGCGGAGAGCCATTTCATCCTAAAAATTTTCTTGATACGTATAGATTAATACATCAATTTTTTCTTGATTTTCCTGGGAAAACAATTTGGGTTTATACAGGTTATGAATATGAATATCTGCACTCGTCGCAATATCTTTTAGAATTATGCGAGGAAACACAAAATCGTATACCAACAACATTTTTGTTACATTCTATATTTTATTACATCCACGTTCTTGTTGATGGTAAATTTATTGAAGAAAAGAAACAATTACGATTGGCTTATAGAGGATCAACAAACCAAAGAATTATTGATGTTCAAAAATCTTTAAGAGAAAATAAAGTAATTTTATATAAGGAGTAATTATGACAAACAATTATAGAAGAAATCATTGCTTAAATAAGTTGAAGAAAGGAATAATAAATGAAATTTACAGATTATAATGAAGTGCCATGTTATATCCCAGTTTGGGGATGTGGGTTTGAAACTAATTCAAAAAAATTAACTTCAAATAGAGATACAACCTTTATGTATCGCAAAGAACCTATGTTTGGTATTGTTGTACCAACTAGATATGAAGATGAAATTATTAGAGACTTAAATGAAAAAGTCAATGTTGGCAAAACATTAAAAGAAATAAACAATGATTATTATTGGGGGAAGACATTTATTCCATTTAAAAAAACATATAAAGGTAATGGCGAGAATTGGACAACTAAAGATTTAGCATTTAGTAAAAGTGTCGGTGTTTATGCAAGAGAATATGCAAGTACATATAATGAATGTATAGAAGTATACAATGATTTAATTGAACATGAAATTGATAAATGTAATGAAATTATAAAAAAATTAGAAAGTTATAAAATATTATTAGATACCAGTGAAAAGTAGAGATTATTCTCTACTTTTTGTTTTTATGGTACTGCTAAAGTACCTAGTTTTAGGACTTAAAAATGCCTAAAAATTTTAATAAAATCTAAATTTTATACATATTATTATTGACTAGTAAATATATATATTATACAATGAAAGCGTAGAAATCTACACATTTATTTATGTTGTTACGTAGTATGTAATAATATGTTAAAGGAGTTATATGAAAGCGAATTTAAGAAGTAAAAAAGAATTAATGAAAGATTTGCTACAAAAATATGAACAACAAGATGAATATAAAAAACAAGGTAAAAGTAAAGTTGAATGTAAGATTCTTGATTGTTATACACGTAAATTAGAATTGGAATTAAAAGGTGAATTATAATTCAAAGGATTCAAAGGAGGTGGTGATTATGGTGAAGAAAAAATATATGTTTATTGATATTTTATAAAAACAAATTAAGTGAGGATCAAATATTATGAAATATTTAACTAAAAAAATAGTGAGAAGATTAATTATTATAGATTTTCTTTTGTTATGTGTAGTGTCTGTATTGTTTATGAAAACAGCAATCTATAAATTAATCTTCGTTGGTATTATAACATTAGCATTGATGGTTGTGTTATTACTATTACAAATAAAAAATATTTTACCAGAAATATATGAATAAAGGAGAGTATTAAATGAGAGTTTTATTATTATTTAGAGGTTCACCAGCTTCAGGTAAATCAACATATATTCAAGAACATAATTTGAAACAATATAGCTTAAGTGCTGATGAAATTAGATTACAATTACAAGCTCCTGTATTGAACAATGAAGGTAATGAAATTATCCACGTTGAAAAAGAAAGAGAAGTATGGGGCTTATTATTTCAAATGTTAGAAAAGAGAATGAGTAGAGGTGACTTCACAGTTATTGATGCTACAAATTCTAAAACATCTGAAATGGCAAGATATAAAGAACTTGCCGATAAATATAGATATAGAATTTATATTATTGATATGACAGATGTTCCTATTGAAGAATGTAAAAGAAGAAATGCTTTAAGAGATGAATTTAAACGTGTTCCAGAATCAGCAATTGATAAAATGTATGCTAGATTTGAAACTCAATCAATCCCTAGAGCAATTAAAAAATTGAAGCCAAATGAATTTGATCAAATCTTATATAGACCTATTGATTTAAGTGAATATAAAAAAATTCATTTTTTATCTGATATTCATGGATGCAATACGGTATTACAAGAATACTTCATAAACGGTTTAAAAAATGATGAATATTATATCTTTTTAGGTGATTATATTGATAGAGGAATTGAAAATGTTGAAGTGTTAAAATTCTTATTATCTATCTATCAAAAACCAAATGTTATTTTGTTAGAAGGAAATCATGAATATTCATTAAGATCATTCGCTTCTAATATTGAAGATTTTACAAGATATTTTGCTACACATACTTTACCAGCTTTAAACAAAGCAGTAGGTGAAGGTGAATTAAAGAAATCTGATTTAAGACAATTTTGTAGAAGATTAGCTCAAATTTGTTATTTTACTTATCATGATAAAACAGTTCTTTGTTGTCATGGTGGTGTAAGTGGATTAAAACAAAATCCAATCTTTATTTCAACTGAACAATTCATCAGAGGTGTTGGCAAATATAAAGATTACTCTGCAATCGCTGAATCATTTATTAAAAATACACCTAATAATGTTTATCAAATTAGTGGTCATAGAAATATTGAAGAACTACCAGTACAAGTTAATGAAAGGTGCTTTAATCTTGAGGGTGGGGTTGAAAAAGGTGGATGTTTAAGAATTGTTACACTTGATGTAAATGGATTTGAAACATTTGAACTAAAAAATAACGTATTTAGTATTGATGATTGTGCAGAGGATGAAAATTATGAAGAATCAACAAAATTAAGTTTAGATGACGTATCAGTTGAACAAGCTGTATCTTTATTAAGAAATAACATTAATATTAGAGAAAGACAGCAAGGTAATATTTCATCATTTAACTTTACAAGAAACGCTTTTGAAAAAGGTATTTGGAATGAACAAACTGTAAAAGCAAGAGGATTATTTATTAATACAAATGAAAATAAGATTCAAGCTCGTGGATTTCAAAAATTTATGAATGTAAATGAGACTGAAGAAACAAGAATTATGAATTTAAAACACAAGTTTAAATTTCCAGTTACAGCATATGTTAAAGAGAATGGTTTCTTAGGAATGATTTCATATAACAAAGATGAAGATAGATTGATGTTTAGTACAAAAGCTATTGTTGATTCTTATGCTAATAAAGATGATACAATCAATGTATTTATTAAATTATTTAATGAAAGAATCACTGAAGATCAAAAACAAAATATCCTTAATTATCTAAAAGAAAATGATAAAACAATTCTTATTGAATGTGTAGATAATGAAAATGATCCACATATTATCAGTTATGATGATAAATATTTATTCCTTTTAGATATTGTTGATAACACATTAGAATTTAATCATGTCTCATATGAAGATTTATGTATTGCTGCTGAAAATTTTGGTTTCACTGTTAAAGAAAAAGCTTATGTATTTAACTCATGGGAAGAATTCTATCCTTGGTATTTAGAAATTAATGATGAAGATTATTTATATAAAGGTAGACATATCGAAGGATATGTAGTTGAAGATAGTGAAAAATTTATGGTCAAATTTAAACTTTACTACTATAAATACTGGAAGAATTTAAGAAATTTAACAGTTCCAATTATTAGACTTGGTTCAGCAAAAATTAAGAAAGATGGGGTTGTTAGAGATAAAGAGGGGAGTCTATTAGACGCTCAAGCAAATTATTTCTACGGTTTCTTAAAAAGAGTAAGAACAGAATATTTAGAACCTGATACAAGTGGTAGAAAAAGTAAATACAAAATCAAAGATGATTTTAATTTCTTAAAATTACGAGATAGGTTTTTTGAGGAAATAAAAAATTATAAATAATTTAAAAACGCCTAAAGAAATTGATGCTTATATTTATGCTGATATGCAAAATAAATGGGATTGGTTAAGAAATAATCATCCTGAATTATACGTTATTTTCATGATTGCAAAAGGTTTGATGAACTACGATATGATGATATTTACTGAAGATTATCAAAGTGATGTCGATGTGGAAGTTATCATCTGTCCTACATTGGGTCAAATTATTCGTGGTGATGATATGATTTCTACAACTTATGTAATGGAAGATAATTCTCATGTAACAGTACGTGATATTAGAATTTTTAAAGATTTATTATTTAAACAAAATTTAGCATTTTTAGAATTATTACACTCAAAGTATTTTTTAACAAATGGTGATAATGAAAAAGAATTGCTAAAAGAATTACAAGATATGAGTGATGAAATTGATAAGATTGATCAAGTTCGTTTCTTTAAAGCATTAAAAGGTATGATGTTAGAAAAACAAAAAGTATTAACTCATCCTTATCCAAATCAAAAAGAAGAAATCGAAAAAATACGGTTATGCAAGAAAATAATTTCATCATATAGAACGACTTTATTGGATGGCGTTTAAAATGACTTATAACGATACATTGTATAAAGATGTTCTTATATTAAATAAAGGTTTAAGAGATAGATTATTGGATTTTAAAATCAATCATTATGATAAAAACGAAATTATTTGGGCAAGTGAATATAAATGTAAAAAGGCTAATGAACTTATTAATTTTCATTTAGAAAGAAATAAAGATAATTTCAAAGTAAATGAAATAACTAAATCAAAAGTTGAAAACATTATATACACTTGTATTAAAATAAATATTTACACACAAATAATAAAAGAAATAAAAGGAGGATGTGATTAATGGCTTGTATATTTAAACCAGGAGACAAAGTTATATACAAACGACTTTATAACATGAATAGAGAATATTTAAAAGAAGGAGAAATCTATACAATTCTTACAATTGCTACAAACAATAAAATCATTACATTAAATAATGGGTATGCAGTTTGGGAAGATGAACTTGAATTATGTAAACCACTAGACAATGGTGTGATACCTCACAAGGGATGTAAATTTGATAATAACGATTTTTACAGAGCTTTTACTAATAAAAGTGGGCAAATTACTTTCAATCAAGTAAAAGTTAGTACCGTATGTATTTGCACTGTGGAAGATGATATTGGTGAAAAGAATATATTCTTTGCTACTTATAATGGTAAAAGAATTAAACAAGGTACAAAAGTAAAGTTTGTAAATGGACGAATTGGGGAAGTAAATTGTTCATTCAAAATCATGGATAAATATTTAAAGGAATTGGTCATGACATTAAGCCTATTTACAACCAATATCGTATATCCAATTCAAGAAATTGTTGAAATTTTACAAATTGTTGAGATTTTGGATTTCACAAAAGGAGAAATTAGATAAATGGATAAAACAATTAAAGTATTTATTAGTCAACCAATAGCAAATAGATCAGAGGAAGAAATTCTAAATGAACGTTTAGAAGTATTAAATAAGTTAAAAAAGGATTTAAAAACAGATAATATTGCAATTATTGATTCATATTTTGAAGAAGATGAACCAAAAAGTACAATCCATAAAGGTGTTTATCATTTAGGTAAATCGCTTGAATTATTGTCAACCGCTGATGTTGCATATTTTTGTAAAGGTTGGCAATACGCTAGAGGATGTTTGATTGAGAAGGAAGTATGTCAAGCGTATAACATTTTGACATATATTGATTTTTCCCGTCCCGTAAAGATAAGCTTAAGAAAATATTTTATGGATAATAAAAAACAAAGGAGAATTAGATGATTAAAATTAATGAGGTTTATTTTGGACGTATCCCTACTTTTAGAGACAATGAGGGTATTGTTGAAACAAAGAAAATGGATTTAGATGCCATTAGAGATTACGTGGAATGTAAGATTGAGAAGATGTTAGAAAATGTTAATTTAAAAACTTCATCTGTCTATAATAAAACACGAATTGAAGAAATGGATTTTGAGGATAGAGCTTTAGAAATCATTAGAATGTTCTACGAAGAATCACATGATGTTGAATATAATTTTGATGAATATTACGTGTTTGTTTGTGATTGTGAAATTGACGAAAACAAATCAGTTGTAGCTTTAAAACTTAATCCTAAAAAAGAAATTCAATTTGATAAAAGTTATGAAGAATGTTTGGTTTCTAAAAATTGTTTACCAAATATGAAATCAGCTCCTAATGATGGATTCATTGTTGACTTTGATGGTAAAACTATTTCAGTTTTAGAAAAGAAAGTTAAATACTTCGATGGTGATAAAGGATTTTTAATTGCTGATAGAATTTTTATGGGTTCATTAGAATTACAAAAATCACCAAAACAAGTTTTAGACACTTTATATAAAGTTGTAAATCAAGTTAATAAAGAATATGGAGTTTTCGATATTGAGACTAAACCAATTGTAGATAAAGTAATTTATGATAATGAAGATATTAATGGAATGAAAGTGTTCGATGTAGCTAGAAAAGTATTTGAAAATGATTCTCATTATGATGATGCTTTAGAATTACTAAATTTATTAGATGTGCATGAAGATGATATGATTCCTTACATTGACTTTAATAAATTAAGCAAGATTAAATTAAAATTAGACGATGATCAAACAATTGAAATGTCTATTGAAGATTATGTAAATAGAGACAATGGTACATTAGAAATTAAAGATGATAATTATGGTCATAAACAAGTTATCATCAACAACATTTTAGAAGTAAAAGTCAAGAAATAATTTTTCGGCTTTTACTGGTATCTAATAATATGTAAAGGAGATGTATTAATGGAAGAAGAATTAGAAGAAGTTGAAATTCAACAAACTCATTATATTCCTAGTCAACACGCTGCTGAAAGATTTGTAGAACGTGCTTGGGGATATAAAAATCAAACAGATAAAACTAAATATGCAAATTTAAGAAGCACTGAAATTAGAGAATTTTTAAATAAGCTTTGTACATATGGTGAATGTATCTATAAAGGAAGAATTAAACAATATTCCAAGCAATTAGTTTATAAAAAAGACCAATGGGTTGTATTGGTTGATCCTAAAAATAATAAAATCATTACTTGTTATCCAATTGAATTTGGTGTAGGAGAAGATTATGACATTGAATATGTAAATCGTATGACAAAATTATTGAATGAAGCTGTTGAAAATAAGCAAAAGATTGAAGAAGAATCTGATACTTATAAATTAGAGTTATTAGAAAAAGTAGACAATATTAATTCAAAAATTACCGAATATAAAACTTTAATTAATCAATTGCAAGAAGAAAAGCAAGGCTATGAACAAGTAATTAAAGGTCATGAATCAGGTGTTAAAGAAGCTCAATTAAAAATTGAATCAATTATTGAATCATTAACGCATAAGAAGATTATGTAGGAGGCTATTATGAATACTATTCAAGAAAAAAGAAATACATTAAAAGATTTATTAAATCTCTATGATCAGTATGAATTTATCAAAAACGATACAGCAGGTAAAGAGTCAATTACTGCAATTATTAAAGGTAAAGAAGATAAATTTATTCAATTAATAGAAAGTGAAAGATATGAATAAGAATTTTAATGAACGGGGTATTCCAGGAGACATGGAGGAAGTGCAACAACAAGCCAAAGTACTAGAAGAAAAAATTGTTAATATAGAAAGTAATTTTAACAAAGATGTGTCTTATATTCATAAAAGAATAGATAAGATTCAATTCAATATTATTAAGAAAATGCAAGAAAATATAAAACAAAACAATAAGGATATTGTGATTCTTTGGCTATTAATTATAGTCTTATTTATCACAAATCTTATGCTTGTTTATATTGTATTTTAAGGAGGAGTTAAATGATTAAAATTGAAAATGTGGTTTTGGCAAGTCCAAAACAAATGATATTTATTATTCAAGGAATGAGAAACCCCAAGAACAGCTGGGAAAAGAGCGATAGTTATGAGGGATATGATTGCAAAAAATGTGGTCATATTGACAGAGATGGTAGTTGTAAACGTGGCGATATAGAAAGAGAATCATGCTACAAATATTATGGATTAGAATTGGGTTCTAATGACAAAAACTTAATGCAACGTTTATCAAGAGCGGGCACTGATCATAGAAAATATATGAGAATGATGCCAGTATATGCAAGAATTACCGCAGGACATACTTGGTGGGCAGAATTTGATACATATAAAGTTGGAACAGTTAGAAATAGCTGTAGTAAAATGCACAAAATTCATGTTATGGGTTTTGAACAAGATAATTTTGATCATGAGGGTATTGATGAAGTAGGTGGACAAGCTCTAGAAACATTCAACAAAGTTAGAGAAACATTAGAATGGTTAGCTAAACAATTTAATGAAACAAAAGAAAAGAAATATTGGAGAGCAATTATTGAATTATTACCAATGGGGTTTCATTTAACTGCCAATGTCGAAATGAATTATGAAGTATTAGCTAATATGTATCGTTCAAGAAAAGGACATAAAATGTTTGAATGGCGTGATTTTTGCAAATGGATTGAAACATTGCCATTAAGTGAATTAATTACGGGATTATCTAAGGAGAATAACAGCAATGCTACCAACAATTAAAGTATATGAGATTGATTATGATTTTATTATTAAAAACTATTTAGACCCTAAATTATGGAATAAATCATGGACAGTATTTGTATATAGAGATTTTGTTTTTACATTAAAAATGACTCACATAACTGTAACAACCAACACTATTACATTTGAAGTAAAATTAAATAAACATTGGAACTCGAGACATTTTGATTACAATATTGAAAATAGTAATATTAATTTCTTAAAGAAATCATTAAAAGGAACAATTAAAAGATTAATCGGAGATTATGAAGAAAGCGAAATTAGAAGTTCTGATGAATATAGTATATTAGAACAAAATTTATTAGAAGCTGAAAACAAATTAGAAGAAATTGCTAATGATTTTTTAGATGATGAAGGTGTTACTAATAAAGAAATCAGAGAACTATATGTTGAAAATTATGTTGATAACAATTCAGAACGTTGGGATAAATTAAGAGATTATATTGATTCATTAGAATGTGCGGTCTGCACTGATTTATATATGATTTTTGCTGAAGCCACCAATGATGAATCATTAAAAGATACTGTTCAACGTTATCTTGATGATGGTGAAACTGAAAGAATTCAAAGAGAATTAGAAGAATATTGTGAATATGTCGACAGCGATGAATGGTTAGAAAATGTTAAAGAAGAACTAGAAAATATTTAATTAATGGCGCTTTAACAATTAAAAAATATATGGAGAAAATAAAAAATGGAACAAATTAAAATTAAAAAATTAAATAACGATGCAAAAATTCCAACTAGAGGGAGTAAATATGCAGCAGGCTATGATTTATATTCATGCGATGAATACGAAATTGCACCTCATAGTACAGTGAAAGTTGGAACAGGATTATCTTTTGAATTACCTGAAAATACATTTGGAGCAATTTTTGCAAGAAGTGGATTAGCGACAAAAAGGGGATTGAGACCATCTAACTGTGTTGGAGTATGCGATTGCGATTATAGAGGTGAATATATTGTCGCAATTCATAATGACACAAACGAAATGCAAACTATTGATAAACATGAAAGAATTGCTCAATTGGTTTTAATGCCATATATTCCAATGGAATTTATTGAAAGTGATGAATTATCTGAAACCGAAAGAGGTAGTGGTGGTTTTGGGTCAACTGGAGTTAAATAATATGAACAAGAAATTATTATCAATTGGATTATGTTTATTAACCGTATTTGGTTTAACTGGATGTTCTTCGACTAGCGATAAGTCAGAAGAATATAAAGATATAGGTCAATCTAGATTTTGTATTATTAAATCATATTATGATGGTTATGAAATGTATGATAAAGAAACTGGTGAAATGTATTTTACATATCATAATAATAGCACTAATTATTGTAACGGTGTTATTGATTTACATAAAACTTATGAAGGTTGGGATAAATAATGAACAAAATTAAATCAAAAATAATTGTTATTATATTAATTTTATTAATAATTTTAAGTATAACATTGCTATTTAATAAACAATCACAAGTAGAAGCCTATCCTGAATATAATCGCAATAGATTTGTAACAATTGAACAAGGTAGTTTAGATTTTCTAGATTATCGCGTTGTTTATGACAAAAAGACAAAAGTCGAATATATGATCACTGACTATAACGATAGGTTATTAGGAGTAACCATTACACCTTTATATAATCAAGATGGTTCATTATTAACATATAAGGAGAAAATTAAATAATGGCTAATCCTTGTATTTTTGGCGACTGGGAATGTGAACCACGTTATTGTAGTCACACAATATGTTCATTATCATCTGATTGTAAATATAAATGTGATGAATGTGGAGAGATTATAGAGGATCATTATTATCTAATCAACAATAGAGTTTATTGTGAAGATTGTATGAAAGAAATTTTTATGAAAAAGACAGAATACTAGTTTTAAAATTAAGTAATATTCCCAACAATATCAAAGAATACAGGAAAGGACAGTAAAACTAAAAGTACAGTTTTATTAAAGTTTAAATGAAAAAAAGAATTATTAAAAAGAAAGAAAATAGAAGAATTAATGATTTAACAAAAGAAGCAAGAAATGAAAGAAAAATAAGCCATTCTCTTCGTAAACATATTGAAGGTGATAATCATGGTTTATTAATATTTTCAAATAATAAAAGAAGCGTTTATGGACTTCCTAAAAGAAATCATAAAAGGATTTATAGAAATATTGTCTTGCTTGCGTTTAGTTGCGTTAAATCATTCAAGCTTTATAATAAAGCTAAAATGATTTTACCTTGTGTTGAAAGTTATGAAGTAACTAATTAGTATCAGCCAATGGGAATCGAATGGAATACGGAGGAAGTAAAAGAATAAATGATTATTGTATTAGTGGGTGCTAGTGGTTCAGGTAAAAGTACTCTTGAAAAATTAATTTGCAAAGAATTTGATATGAACAAAATTATTTCAAGTACCACTAGACCAATGAGAAAAAATGAAGTAAATAATGTCGATTATCATTTTTATGATGAAAGTACGTTTAATAAAAAAATATTGAATAATGAATTTATTGAAAGAGCTGTTTACAATAGCTGGTCATATGGATTAGAAAAAGATTCGTTAAAAGATAATTCAGTTGTTGTATTAACTCCTTCAGGATTAAGAAAATTAATTAAATATAATAAAACATTAGAAAATCCATTTGAAATTGTTAGTTTCTATATTAATGTAGATCAACGTTCAAGATTAATCAAATTATTACAACGTGGTGATGCCATTGTTGAATGTTACAGACGTTCTTTATCAGATGTTGGACAATTTGATGATGTTGAAGAAGAAACTGATTATGTAATTAAAAACTATGAATATAGATTTACACCAGAACAAATGTTAAAACATGTTGAAGATGGGTTATCAGCTTATCATGAACATATTGTAGGTAAAATTTTAGGTGAATAAAAATGATTGAGGTAACCGTTCTTTGTATTATTGTTCTAATTGCATTATATATAAATGAAAGGAAACCAAAGATTTGAGAAATTTTACAATATATTTGGCTGGTGGCATGAGCGGTATTCCTATAGAAGAATATGGAAAAAGAAGAGATCAAATCAGGAACTTATTAACAACAAATAAACCTGATAACTTATCACTACATATTGTCGATCCTAGTAAATATTATAATTACGATTATAAATATCATGAAACCGAAAAAGAAATTCTACGTTGGGAATTAAATAAAGTTAGAAATAGTAATTTAATTATTGTTGATTTAACAGTTGAAAAATCCGTAGGCACTATTGTTGAACTAGCTATTGCTTATGAAAATAAAATTCCTATTATTGGGGTAAATGCCGATAAAGAAAATATTCATCCTTGGTTGGAAGAAATTTGTGATAGAACATTTAATAACATTGAAACTGGCGTTAACTATGTAATTAGTTATTATTTATGGTAATTGAAAATAAAGAACAAGAAATACCTATTTGGCATAAATATACATTAACAATCAAAGAAGCATCCATTTACACAAACATAGGTCAAAAGAAAATAAGAGAATTGATTAATGATCCGCTCTGTACATTTGTATTAAGAATGAACGGTAAAGCTCTAATTAAAAGAAAAGATTTTGAAGAATGGATAAATGATAATGAATATATTTAATTAAAATTATATAAACCCTTCTATATTATGATATAATTCAAGTGATAGAAGGGTTTGTTGTTTTTTATAAGAAAGGAGAAGAAAATGGGAAAAGATTTAAAAGGCAACAGCCTTGGAAAAGGTTTTAGTCAAAGAAAGGACGGACGATATTATTATAGATATACGAACAGATTTGGTGAAAGAACGAAACCAATATATGATACAAGTTTAACTAGATTAAAAAGACGTGTTAAATTGGAAACTTCTAAAAATGATTTAAAATTAAATTCAAAAAATGAACAACCAACTTTAAATGAATTTTTCGATATGTGGTTGAATATTTATAAAAAGAATACTATTAAAGAAACTACAATGAAAAGCTATGAAAATGTTTATAATAGACATTTGTATGATACACAATTAGGTAAGAAACAACTTGATAAAATAACTGTATTAGATGTGAAGAAAACATACAACGAGATTATTGATGCAGATTATTCTCAATCTGAACTAGGGTATGTAAAATCAATAATTGATAGCATGTTTGATTTAGCAGTTGCTGAAAATTATGTTAATACAAATCAGTTCAAATTTCTTAAACCAGTATCTAATAAAAGAAAAAAGAAAGTAGAACCCTTAAGTAAAGAAGAGCAAGATATGTTTTTATCATATGCCAAAGGATCATACTATTATAACTTATTTATTTTTCTATTTAACACTGGTTTAAGGGCTGGTGAAGTTGCTGGAGTATTAATTGATGACATTGATTTAAAAAATAGAATATTACATGTTAAACATAATTTACAATATTCTAGTTCAGGTACATTTTCAAATGGTAAAAGATATATAGTTACAACTACAAAAGGTGAAGATGATAGAAATATACCTTTAAATGACGCAGCCATGAAAGCCATTGAATTGCAACTTAAATTTTTAAATAATTTAAAAAACAATGAAGGATATATATTCAAGACTCGTCATAGATATGAAGAATTTAATGAATTTGGCAATTTACTATTTGTTGGTGCAAATGGTAGACCTATATCACAAGCGAGTATTAACACAATTGCGTATGATATAGTTGATAAAATTAACTTTTTTGAAGAACCTAATTTCCACATGAATAGATTTAGTTTACACGTATTTAGACATACATTTGCAACAAGATGTCTTGAGCAAGGCATAGCATATGATGTCATTAGAGACTTACTAGGTCATGATGATATTAAGTTGACAATGAAAACATATGCAAAGACAAATCCGTTTAACAGTGAAACCATTAAGAATCTCAATAAGATATGATAAAATTGGAACAAAATATTCAAGAAATATTTTAGAAAAATTGGCACAATTTTGGAACACGAAAAAAATGGAACACTGGAAACCATTGATATATATAGGGTTTAGAGATAGTCATTACTCTGAAAGTTGTGAAAATCATTTCAATGAGTGTAAAACCTTTTTTATTAGAATTCATAATCCTTATAATCCTCCTTTTTATAAATTTGAGACAACATTCATCATAGGAATTATTATTGAAACATACACAACAATTACAAATGTAGCAACAAAACCATAAATCAATGGAACTATGATTTTTATAAATTTAGAAACAAATTGATTTAATTGCATAAATGTAAGTTGGATATAATTTTCTAAACTTTGGTTTTCATGACTATTTTGAATAATAGATATAAATTTTTTAAAATCATCTGAAAAATAAGGAAAATCATTAACTGCTAAATTAAAATCATGACCATTTATAATTAAACGATAAAGTTCATAAACAATCATTTTAATATCACTATCAGTTATTTTATCATATAAAGTTTCAATAATGGATGTTGTATCATAGTGCTGTATGAGTAATTCATTATAATAAATTGCAAACTTTAACGAATAATACTTACAAATCAATTTTTTAATAAAATGTGTGTGATTAATCAAAAAATCTATCTGATTGAATTTTTGTTTTGCAATGCTTTGATAGATAAATATCATTAAAATAATATTTATTATAGTAATTAGTGTTAAAAAAACAGGAATTGCATGTAATAATACAAATAGACATTGAATAATAAATGATTTTTGAATATCAAAATCGTTAAATAAAATTTCAACCTGTGGTAATAAGTAAAAAACAGTAAAAATAGAAAAAACAAATAAGAAAATAAGCAATATAATTGGATATGCCAATTTTTTTAAAAAAATATTTTTATACTCATCTCTTTTTTTGCAAATTTCAATTGACTTTTTTAATGCAGTTTCTAATGTGAATTCATTTTTAAAAAATGAATAATATTCTTTAAATAGAGTAGGAAAGGGAAGCATTATAAAAATTTCGTCAAGAGAAAAACCTTGATTTAAATAGTTCTTTATTTCCTTTACTTCTTTTTCATAGTTAAGCAAACTGCAAAAATCAAGCGTTTCTTGTAATGAATATCCTTGATTAAAGAAAAAAATAAGTAGATCAATAAAATTAAGTAATTTATTTTTCATTTAAAACACCTACATTTTTTAATGTGCATGCAGCTTTCGAAAAATCATAGTAATCTATTTTCTTTCGATCAAAATATTTTAATAAGTTTTTTTGATCAATGTATTCACTTAAAATAAATACTTCTTTTTTATCGTTAAAACGCATTTTTTGTGTCATGATACCAAGAAGAACATCTTCTAAATCAAGAGATGAAATGTTTAAGTTTTCTAGTCTTTTAATCGTATTTATACAATTACTTGCATGAATAGTTGTTAGTACAAGATGTCCAGTTAAAGCACATGTAAGTGCTAATTGAGCTGTCTTTTCATCACGTACTTCACCGACCATTATGACATCTGGGTCATGTCTTAATATTTGTTTTAACGATTCATGATAGCTGATACCTTTTCTGCCATCGATTTCAATTTGCAAACAATAATCTTTATTGATTTCAATAGGATCCTCTAGTGTAATAATATTTTTTTTATACATCTTATTAATTGCATCTAAAATAGCATATAATGTTGTAGATTTCCCAGAACCAGTTGCACCACTTATTACAAATAATCCGCTATCCTTTTGGACAATCTGTTTTAAAAATTGATAAACATGAATATCTTTACTAATATTTTCTAATGATAATTTTTGATGATTATTTAGGATACGAATAACAATGGAATCCATATCTTTTCCAATAAGTGAGGAAATTCTTAAGTTATATTTTTTATTATTTAAAACATACACATAATGTCCTGTTTGAGGTTTACGGTAATAATTTAAATCAATTTTAGAAATGAAACGAATATAATTCATTAATTGAATAATATTTGTTTTTTCATAGGTTTCATAAGTAAGTAGTTCCCCACAAATCCTAAATTTAATCACTCCTTTCTCTGTACATTGTAAATGAATATCACTTACATTTTTTTTAATAGCTTGATAAATAATCTGTTCAAATAGTTCCTCCATAAAAATCCTCCTATTATTATATAGACAATTTATTCTTAAATTTCTTTTTTTTAAGTTAATTTTTTTCAAAAAATATAAATAGTAAGAATATCGATTGTAAAAATAAAAAAACTATTCCATTCATAATAATTTTTTGTTACAATCAACAAGGATATTATTAAAAAGGAGATTATTATGATTAACGTTAGTGATTTAAAACCAGGTGTTACTTTTCAAATGGATGGAAATTTATTTGTAGTATTAGATTATTCTCATAATAAAACTGCCAGAGCAGCAGCAAATATTAAAGTTAAAATGAAAAACTTACGTACTGGATCTACTACTGAAATGACATTCGGTGGAAATGATAAAGTAAAAAGAGCACAAATCGATAAAAAAGAAATGCAATACTTGTATAATACAGGGGATGCATTTGTATTTATGGATGGAGAAACATATGAACAAATTGAAATTCCAGCTGAAAATTTAGAATGGGAAAAGAATTTCTTAAAAGAAAGTGATACAGCAACGATTAGAAGTTTTGAAGGTGAAGTATTAGGTGTACAATTACCTGATAAAGTTACTTTACAAATTACTGAAGCAGAACAAGCGGTTAAAGGAGATACAGCAACTGGAGCAACAAAAAATGCTGTTTTAGAAACTGGATTCCAAATCAAAGTCCCTTTATTTATTAATGAAGGAGAAATGGTCGTTATTTCAACTGCTGAAGGAAAATATTCAGGCAGAGCTTAGCACTAGGACAAAACCTAGTGTTTTTTCATATTCTAAAACGTGATTGCATACAGTAGGTAATGAGGGGATGTTCATGAATAAACAAGCTATAACATTTTTATCATTATTTACATTGATTCTTGTTTTATCAATTTATTATTTATTAGTACCACCAATTGATCAAGGTGACACGGTCTCAAAAAAATCATTAAGTAGAATAGAAATTTTGCAAAGTGAACTCAATAAAAATCATGAAAATAAAATTAATGACAATAATACGGTAATTGCCTCTTCAAAAGCATCTGAAAAAGAAATTTCAACAGCACTTACTTCTAATGAAAAAACAAAAGCAATTATAAAAAATGAAAAAGATATCTGTCAGTTATTAACTGATAAAGGGTATAAAGAATGTTTTTGTGAGATTGATGGTGAACACATGAAAGTAGTTGTAAAACTAAAAGATGCAACTTCGAAAGATGCTAATAAAATCATCAAGCTTATTCATAATAAATATAATGGATATATCATTGAAGTTAAATTTGTTGAAGACTAATGATACTTCTAACTTGAATAATCAATGATTTTTAGATAAAATAAAGTATAGAGATATAAAGGAGTAATTTTATGGAATACTATACAGTAGAAAAGAAAAATAATTTAGGTGAACAATATATTGAATTATCTGTTTTTCAAGCAATTACTAATCATGAAGTGAGTAAAATAAACGGGATTGATTTTGATGGTGGAAAAAATTCTGTAAATATTGAAATCAATGATCATAATCAAGTAATCATCGGTATTGACATTGTCATTGATTATGGGCTTAATGTTGGAAAAGTTGTTAGTGAAATTCAAAATGAAGTTGTAAATGCTATTGATAGATATATTGGCTTTAGAAATGTTAAAGTGAATGTTAATGTCAATAAAATTAAATTCTAGGGATTGTCTAGCAATTCCTTTTTTATTGTGTTTATTTATTTAATTTCGTAAGAAACTATGATAGAATATGAATATATTTTGGAAGGAAATGTGTATGGAAAAAGTAAGAAAAAAATTAATTAGAGAAAAAGCTGTTATTGCAGTTTACCAATATCTTTTAACAAATTCAACAGAAGAAGAAATTATGAATTATTTAAACGAATGTTATAAACCAAGAATGGATGAAAGAGAAATTGAACTTTGTAAAGAAATTGTTTTCAATACGATTGAACGTATTGATGAATATGTGCCTCTTATTGAAAAGAATTTGAAAAAATCATGGTCAATTGATCGTCTTTCTATAATGGAAAAAGCAATTCTTTATGTAGCTATTTATGAACGAAATGAAGTTTCTAAAGAAATTTCAATTAATCAAGCAGTTGAATTAGCAAAAAAATACTGTGATGAAGATGCTTATAAATTTATTAATGGAGTTTTAGGTGCCATTGGATAAAAAATATATAACAGTTTCTGCTTTAAATAACTATTTAAAGCGAAAAATAGATGTTGATATGCAATTACAGCATGTCTTCATCAAAGGTGAAATATCTAATTTTAAAAGAAATATGAGTTCTGGTCATTTGTATTTTACACTAAAAGATGGTAAATCACATATTAGTGCGATTATGTATAAAGGATTTGCTGAACAATTAAATTTTGATGTAAAAAATGGTGATTCAGTTTTAATAGAAGCAACTGTTTCTGTTTATGCAGTTACAGGATATAATCAATTAATAGTTAAAAATATTGAACCTGATGGAGTAGGTTCATTATTTTTAAAATTTGAGAATTTGAAAAAATCATTACTACAAGAAGGTTTGTTTGATGAAAAATATAAAAAAAATATTCCTTCTTACCCTAGCAAAATTGCTGTTTTATCAGCATATCCTAGTGCTGCATTAATGGATGTAATGCGTACTTTAAAAAAACGTTTTCCTGTGTGTAGAGTTATCATTTTTCCTATACCTGTACAGGGGAAAGACGCATATTTGAAAATTATTTCAACTTTGAAATTCGTAGATGAACTTCACTTTAATACCATTATTTTGGCACGAGGTGGTGGCTCGTTAGAGGATTTATGGAATTTTAATGAAGAAGCATTAGCAAGAACAATTTTTGAATTAAAAACACCTATTATTTGTGGAATAGGGCATGAAATAGATTTTACAATATGTGATTATGTATGTGATTTAAGAGCGTTAACACCTACCTATGCAGCTATTGAAGCCACACCTAATATAGAAGATATGTATAAGCATTTATCAATGTTAGATGGTCTTTTAAAATCAAATATGAAGTATAAAATTGAAACATTGAATACAAGATTAAATCGCTTAACACACTTTTATTTATTTAAAAATCCTGAAAAACTATATGGTGATCACTTACAATATGTTTCTTATTTACAAGATAAAATTTCTAATTTCATGGAAAAACGTTTAAATAATAATATGGTTATTTATACAAAACTTAATTTACAATTACAATCTCAAAATAAAGTATTTGTAAGTCATTATCAACAAAAGATTCAAACATATGAAAATTTATTAAAAATAAATTTTCATAATAAACTTAGAGCCAATCAAAATAACTTAAGTATGTTGATTTCTAAATTAAATGCATTAAGTCCTTTACAAACGTTAGAAAGGGGCTATGCTTTAGTAAAAAAAGAAAATCAATATGTTTCAAGTATAGATGATTTAAATAATGAAGATAATGTTTCTATCTATTTAAAAGACGGTTACGTTAAAGCAACGATTCATAAGGAGTAATGTATATGGAAAAAATGACATTCGAACAGGCAATAAAACGATTAGAAGAAATTGTCGATTTATTAGAAAATAACGAAACATCTTTAGATGATAGTGTTGAACTTTTTCAAGAAGGCGTACAGCTTTCTCAATATTGTTCAAAAAAATTAGGAAATGTAGAAAATAAAGTTTCTAAAATACTTATTGATGGTCAATTAGAAGATTTTGATGTAGAGGTAGAAAATAATGAATAATGTTATAAATGAAATTAATCAAAGACTTGAAAATATTTTATCTCAATATCCTGATAGTAAGGTTAAGGAAGCTATGTATTATTCTTTAAAAGCAGGGGGAAAGCGAATTAGACCATTAATTGTTTTACAAGTGATTAGAGCATATGGTCTTGATTATAGAAAGTATATTGATATTGCTTGTGCATTAGAAATGATACACACTTATTCATTGATCCATGATGATTTACCTGGAATGGACAATGATGATTTAAGACGTGGCAAACCAACATGTCATAAACAATTTGGTGAAGCAACAGCAATTTTAGCAGGAGATGGTCTTCTTAATGAAGCAGTAAATATCATTTTACAAACCAATCTAGATGATTCATTAAAACTTTCACTTGTTTCTTGTTTATATACATCAAGTGGTATAAACGGGATGATTTTAGGACAAGAATATGATATTGAAAATGAAGGTAAAAAGCTTTCAAAAGAAACATTAGATAAAATTCACCATTATAAAACAGGAAAATTATTATCTTGTGCCTTTCAAATGGGGGCTTTAATTGCCTCACCAAACGATTTAGAAATTTTAAAACAAATAGGTTATAAAATTGGCTTAGCATTTCAAATTCAAGACGATATTTTAGATGTGACATCTGATGCCAAAACATTGGGTAAAAATATAGGAAGTGACGAAGCAAATCATAAAGAAACTTATGTTACACTTTTAGGAATTGAAAATTCTCAAAAAGAAGTTGATTTACTATTTAATGAAGCTCAGCAACTTGTGTATTCTTTAACACTAAATCATGGATTGATTTTGGAAATTATTGAAAAATTATGGAAAAGAGTGAGATAAATGGATTTAACAAAAATTAAAGGTCCTTCTTTTTTAAAAGAATTAACAGAAAAGGAATTGAATGACTTAGCAAAGGATATTCGCCAATTTATTATTGAATCTGTTTCTCAAACAGGTGGACATTTATCAAGTAATTTAGGAATTGTTGAATTAACTATTGCTTTGCATTATGTGTTTAACTCACCTGAAGATAAAATATTTTTTGATGTAGGACATCAATGTTATGTTCATAAAATTTTAACAGGACGTGCAAAAGATTTTACACATTTAAGAAAATTCAATGGTTTATCAGGCTTTCAAAAACGTTGTGAAAGTAAACATGATGTTTGGGAGGCTGGTCATTCTTCTACAGCTCTTTCGGCAGCTGTAGCAATGGCAATCGCAAGAGACTTAAATAAAGAAAGTTTTAGCATTGTTCCTGTAGTAGGGGATGGAGCTATTGTAGGCGGCGAATCTTTAGAAGCTTTAAATCATCTTGGTTCAATTAATAATAAAGTAATTTTAATTTTAAATGATAATCAAATGTCAATCTCTAAAAGCATTGGTGGTATGAACAACTTTCTAAATAATGTGCGTATGTCTAATACATATAATAAAATGAAAGATGACTATCGTTCGATTTTACAACATGGGAAATTAGGAGAAAGTGTTTATAAAGCTACAAAATATATTAAAGACTTTGTAAAAAGAGGTTTTATAAATGATACTATTTTTGAAGACTTTGGTATTGATTATTTAGGTCCGGTGGATGGACATAATATTGTTGAATTGATAAGAGTATTGCAACTTGCACAAAAGAATAAAAAGAGTGTCGTTGTACATGTTGTTACTGAAAAAGGAAAAGGTTATTCATTTGCTGAAAATGATCAAGAAGGTAAATGGCATGGAACTCCACCATTTAATGTAAAAAATGGCCGTGTGCTTTCTTCTGGAAATCCTTCAAAAAAATCATGGTCGGAAATTATATCTGATCAGGTTTTACAATGGATGAAAATTGATAAGGATATTGTTTCAATTACTCCTGCAATGATTAAAGGATCTGCAATGAATACTTTATTTAAAGTATTTCCAGAAAGATGTTTTGATGTAGGAATTGCTGAAGAGCATGCTCTTACTTTTACAGCAGGTTTATCTATTTCTCAAAAAAAACCTTTTATTTCTGTCTACTCTTCTTTTTTACAAAGAGCTTATGATCAAATTAATCATGATATTGCTAGAATGGATTTACCATGTCTTTGCAGTATTGATCGTGCAGGTATTGTAGGAGAAGATGGCCCAACGCATCATGGGGTATTTGATGTAAGTATTTTATCACCTATTCCTAACATCGTTCTTTTTGCTCCTAAAGATGCTAGAGAACTTCGTCAATTTGTAAATACAGCATTTCATAATTTTAATAAACCTTATTTTATTAGAATACCTAGAGGAAGTATCGATGATATAAAAGTTGATTATAATAATCAATTAGAATTAGGTACCTGGACTATTGAATCTTGCAAAGATGACTATAAAATGACTTTAATTTGTTATGGTGATAATGTTGAAAAGATAAAAACAACAATCAAAATTAAACATTTAAATATTAGAATTATAAATGCGAGATTTATTAAGCCTATAGATGAAGATATGGTACATAAAATATTTACTGAAAATGATAAACCGATTCTTGTATATGAAACTATTTTAAAAACAGGATCATTAGGTTCGATATTATTGACTTATTGTAATGAAAAACATATTTTAAAAACTTTTGAACATATTGCACTTGCAGATCATTATTCAAAGCAAGGATCTGTACAAGAAATATATGATGATGAAAAAATTGATTTAGATACTGTTATAAATAAATGTGAGGAATTAATGAATGGAAAAAAAGAGAATTGATGTATTACTAGTAGAACAAGGATTCTTTGATTCGCGTGAAAAAGCAAAACGTGCTGTTATGGCTGGAATAGTTCATAATGATCATGAAATTATTGATAAACCTGGTACAAAAGTTCCTGTAGATATGGAGCTTTTTGTAAAGGGAACGGTTATGCCCTATGTTTCTAGAGGCGGTTTAAAATTAGAAAAAGCACTAAAAATATTTGATATTTCAATGCAAAATCGTGTTATGGTTGATATTGGTTCTTCAACAGGAGGATTTACAGATTGTGCTCTTCAAAATGGTGCACAATGTGTTTATGCTGTAGATGTAGGTACGAATCAACTTGTTTGGAAATTAAGAAATGATCCACGAGTTATTGTTAAAGAAAAAACGAATTTTAGATATGCTACCCGTGATTTGTTTGAAAATGGGATACCTAATATTGCAACGATTGATGTTTCTTTTATTTCTTTAAAACATATTTTTATTCCTCTTAAAGATATATTAAATGAAAATGATGATATTGTAGCGTTGATCAAGCCCCAATTTGAAGCAGGAAAAGATGAAGTTGGGAAAAAGGGAATTGTAAAAGATCCTAAAACACATTTAAAGGTTATTGAAAATGTCATTGCGTATGCAAATGAATGTCATTTGAGCTTACAAGCATTGTCTTTTTCTCCAATTACCGGTGGAGAAGGTAATATTGAGTTTTTAGCTCATTTTAAAGTTGGTGGAGTAAATAATCCTATTGATATTGAAAATGTTGTAAATGAAGCACATATTTGTTTTAAAGGGTAAAGGATGGGTGATACTATGATAGAAAGTTTATATATAGAAAATTTTGCAATCATTGATCAAGTTCAAATAGACTTTCAATCAGGAATGACAGTTTTAACTGGAGAAACAGGTGCAGGGAAATCAATTATCATTGATGCTATTGGTCAATTGATAGGTCAACGTAGTCAACCATCATTTGTAAAAAATGGAGCTGATTATGCATTTATTGAAGGTGTTTTTTCTTCTAATAAAGAAATAGATAAAATTTTATTGGATAATAATTTCCCCATTGATGAGCATCTTGTTATTTCAAAAAAAATTAATCGCGATGGTAAATCAGCAATCAAAATTAATTATCGTAATTCTAGTCAATTATTATTGAAAAAAATAATGTCACAAATTGTAGACATACATTCTCAATTTGAAACACATCAATTATTTAATGAATCCTATCATTTAAAGCTATTAGATAATTTTATTGGAAATGAATTAACTGATTTAAAAAAAGAATACCTTACTCTTTATCAAACGTATAAAAATCTAAATCAAAAATATCTTTCTTTAACAAAAGAAGAATTAACTGATGAACAATTAGATTTTTATTTAGCTCAATTAAAAGAAATAGAAGAATTAGATTTAGAAAATTTTGATGAAGAAGAGTTTTTAAAAGAGAGAAATAATCTATTAAATTATGAAAAAAATTCTCAACATATTAAAAACTATAAAGCATTAATGGATTCTTCAAAAGGAATAATGGATCTCTTCAAACAAAGTTTAAACGAACTTTCATATCTCGAAATTGATGATATTAAGCACAATTATGATCAACTATATGATCTTTATTATACAGTAGATGGTATAAATCAAGATATTTATGATCAATTTTCTCAATCATACTTTAGTGAAGAACATTATAATGAAGTGCAAGAAACCTTTTTCAAATTAAACAAGCTTAAACGTAAATATGGCCAAACAATTGATGCTATTATTGTTTTTAAAAATAGTTTAATAGAAAAAATAGAATTATTCAAAAATAGAGATCAAATGATTGAAAATATCAATTTAAAACTTAAAGAAACAGAAAATCAATTGATTTACTATGCTAAAAAAATTTCTATTTTAAGAAAAAATAAAGCATTAGAATTAGAAAAAGAAGTAAAATATATTTTAAATCAAATGTATCTTCAACAAGTTCAATTTAAATTTGATTTTCAAATTAATGATTTTAATGATAACGGAATAGATAATGTTAAAATTGTTGTTTCAACAAATAGTGGTCAACCACTTCAACCACTTCAAAAAATTGCTTCGGGTGGAGAATTATCACGCATTATGCTAGCAATTAAAGCTGTTTCACAAAATTCAAAAGATGGTGGTACAATCATTTTTGATGAAGCAGATACAGGAGTCAGTGGTAAAGTGGCTGAAAGCATTGGGCACGTTATGAAAAAAATCTCAAAAAAACAACAAGTTATTTGTATTACACATTTAGCTCAAGTCGCATGTTTTGCTAATAACCATTTGTTTATTGAAAAAGAGCAAATGGATAACACAAGTAAAGTACATGTAAGATTACTTAATGAAAAAGAAAGTGTTTATGAATTAGCTAAAATGATTTCTGGTAAAGAAATTACACAACAATCTATAGACCATGCAAAAAAATTGAAAGAAATATGTGTATAAAATTAAAGCATAGATACCAAAATATGTTGTAGCAAAAAAAAGCTACAGGAGGTATCTATGCTTTTTAAAAAGCTTAAAATATCCTTCTATACCTGTTGTCTATCTATTATATTAATGATAGTACCTATTAATGCAATTGATGTTTTAATTGGAGGAGAATCTGTTGGAATAATATTAAATTATGATGGTGTTTGCATTACTGGTTTCTATAAAATAAAAGTTGACAATGAAATTATTGATCCATCTAATTATTTTGAAATCAATGATATTATTACCAGTGTTGAAAAGAAAAATGTTAAAACAATTGATGATTTAACAAATATAATAAAAAATTGCAATACAAGTAATTTAGAATTCACAATAAAAAGGGCATCGAATATTTATCATAAAACTATGAAAATTTATAAAAATAATGCTGAATTTAGTACAGGGTTATATGTAAAAGATTGTGCTAAAGGAATAGGAACTGTTACCTATTATCAATTAAATACAGGCAAATTCGCTTGTTTGGGGCACAATATGGTTGATGATGATCTTGATATAAGTGATGGTTCACTGTATTCTGCTTCCATAAAAGGTATAAAGAAAACCGAGTCATACAATATAGGTCAAAAAATTGGTAATATTGATAATCAATCTATAGGTGAGATAGAAAAAAATAATAATTTTGGCGTTTATGGGAAAATTAATAATCTTCCAAATAAAAATGTTTATAAAACTGCTACCATAGATGAAGTTAAATTAGGAGATGCCTATTTTCTTACGGTTTTAAATGAAAATAATGTAGAAAAATGTAAGATAAAAATTACTGATCTATTAAAACAAGATAAACCTATGGAAAAAGGAATAAAATTTATTGTTACAGATCAAAAAATCATAGAACAATGTCATGGTATTATTCAAGGTATGAGTGGTTCTCCAATCATTCAAAATAACAAATTAATAGGTTGTGTTACACATGCAAGTAAATCAGAGATATTGGAAGGGTATGGCATGTATATACAATGGATGATAGATAACGAATAAAAGCCATGTTTTTAACATGGCTTTTATAAAAAAATAATACTAATTTTATCTTATTTTTAACAAAACATGTAATAATTTGTATTTCTTATTTTTCTAAAATTCGACAAATAATAAAAAATACTTAAGAAAAATGTAGATATATTTTTAAAAATACTAAATATTAGTTATTAAATTTATAAATTTATGTTAATTTTTATCTAAAATCTAAACATAAATTAGAATACTTTATATAATATGGTTGTTGGTAGTGGATGGGAGGTAATTATGGAAAAAAAGAAAATCTTTATTATTGTGGAAAATCATGAACTGTTAGAAGGTATAGCACAACAATTTGAAAAATTTTCCAATTATCAAATTGTAGGTACTGCTAATAGTGCAGGTGATGCAATTACTTTTTTTAAAACAAACAATTGTGATTTATTAGTTATTGATCTGATGCTCACTGATATTGATGGTGTCGGAGTATTAGAGAAAGTGAGGGAAGTCAATAAAAATGCTTATCAAAAAGTTGTATGTATTACAAGTTTTACTAGTCCATTGATAAGTAATGCACTAGAAAAATTAAATGTAAGCTATTGTTTTAAAATTCCTTTTGATTTTAATTATTTTATGGATGTTATTAAACGCGTTTTTTCAGATGAGACAAAAATCAATGAGACTCATGTTAATGAAACTGAAAAAATTCAAAAAGTTAAAATTGAAAATGAAATCACAGAAATTTTACATGAAGTGGGGATTCCTGCTCATATAAAAGGATATATGTATTTAAGAACAGCAATTATGAAAACATATGATAATATTGATATTTTAGGTCAAGTAACGAAAGTACTATATCCAGAAATTGCAAGAAATTATAATACCACTTCTTCAAGAGTAGAAAGAGCTATCCGACATGCAATCGAAGTTGCATGGAATAGAGGAAATACTGAGGCCATTGATGATATCTTTGGATACACAGTATCTGCTTCCAAATCTAAACCAACAAATTCTGAATTTATTGCAATGATTGCCGATAAATTGAGATTAGCGCATAAAACAGCATTAGCAAATAAAGGGCACTATTTATAATTAAAATATGTTACAATGTTGCTAAGGGAGTGAGCTGCTATATGCAAATTATATTTCATATAGATTTAAATGCATTTTATGCAAGTGCTGAAATGGCAAATGATTCTTCTTTGGAAGGAAAACCTTTAGTAATATCTGGAAATAACAGGCGTGCGATTGTTTCTACTGCTTCATATGAAGCAAGAAAATATGGAATCCATTCTGCAATGCCATTATTTCAAGCTAAACAATTATGTAAAAATTTAATCATAAAACCCGTAAATTTTGATTTATATAGACGTTTATCAAGTCAATTTTTTGAATTGATTTCAACATATAGTCCTTTGTTAGAAATAGCAAGTATTGATGAATGTTATGTTGATTTTTCTAATTACATTATCGAACATAATATTCATCCTTACAAACTTGCAAAAATCATTCAAAATGATGTTTTAAATACATTAAAACTAAAATGTTCTATTGGAATTGCTCCTAATAAATTTATGGCTAAAATGGCTAGTGATATGAAAAAACCAATGGGTATTACCATTTTAAATAAATCTAATTATAAACAATTACTTTGGCCCCTTGATGTTTCTGAAATGTTTGGAATCGGTAAAAAAACTGCACCTAAACTCAAAGAAATGGGCATTTTAACTATTGGAGATGTAGCTAATTATGATAACTATAATAAATTACGTCAGATTATTGGGAAAAATGCACTTCTATTATATAGAAAAGCCAATGGAATAGATATTTCTAAAGTAAATACTGAAAAAAACGAATTAAAATCTGTAGGTAATTCAACAACCTTACAATACGATACAAATGATATAGAGACTATTTATGAAACTTTACGTATATTATGTTCTAGAGTTTCATTTAGAGCAAAAAAAAGAAATTTGATTGGCAATTCGATCAGTATTACGATTAAGTATTCTCGATTTGAGTCAATTACTCGACAAACTCCTTTAATTGATTATATCAATGAATATGAGATAATACTTTCTACTGCAAAATACTTATTTGATAAAAATTATAGTGGAAAACCTCTTAGACTTATTGGAGTTTCGTTAAATAATGTTATCAATCGAAGCAGTTATAAAAAACAAGTAAGTCTATTTGACAAAAATATTGAGAAAAATAAAATAAAAACAACAGAGGATGTAATCAATAAAATTAATAGTGAGAATAAATATCATTTGACAACGGCTTCTGCTTTATTAAATAAATCAAAAAACAAGTACAGAAAAGAATAATCATAAAAAAAAGAATACATCATATCCTATGCTATAGGAGGAGATATGATGTCTTTTTTTATTCAAAAGAAAAATATGTATTTACATCAATATTTATTCTTAAATTTTCTTTGTTCAACAATTATTTCAATTATATTTTTTTCATTAAATAAATATTCTCTTTATAAAATTTCGGTTGATCTCATATTCTTTAAAACACATCAACTAAATTCATATCTATTATGTACGTTTATGTACATAATAATCATCATGGTTTCAGCAACAAGTTTTATTGGTGCTCCAGTTATATCAATTGGAATCATTTATAGAATTTTATGTATTATTTCTTTTATTTTTAAATATTATCAATCGCTTCTTTCGTTTCATAATATTTTTATTATTGTATTACCTCAAATGATTATTGAAATTTTAATTACGTATGTGATGTCTTTTATGTCAACTTATCTTTCTATACAAAGTTTCAAATTAACTTTCATACAAAAAGATAACTTCAGTTTAAAATATTTATTTAATTATATTTTAAATTACTTAATTATTATATGTTTTTTAATATTCATATCTGCACTGTTAAAAATTTACCTTATATAAAATTGTTCTTCAATAATCATTCGTGATATAATAAATATGGTGGTAATATGAACATATATGATGCACTTAACGAATATAAACAATATTTATTAATAGAAAAAAAGGTATCAGATAATACATTAAAAAATTATATGCGAGATCTTGAACATTTTATAAACTATATTCAAAAACAAAATCAAGTTGTTTTAATCAATCAAATTGATAAAGATATGATTAGAAAATATTTACAACAATTTACATCTTTAGCAGCATCTTCTTTATCACGAAAAATGGTTTCACTACGCTCATTTTATAAATTTTTGATGAAAGAAGAAATTGTTAAAAAAAATCTTATGGAGACTTTTGATTTACCAAAAAACACTAAAAGACTTCCACAGGTTTTAAATATGGAAGAAATAAAAACATTACTTGATAGTATTGAAATGGATAATTTTAAAAATGCTAGAACGAGAGCTATGCTAGAACTATTATATGCAACAGGTATGAGAGTTTCTGAATTGTGTAATTTAAAATTATCACAACTTAATTTAAAAATGAAATATTTAAACGTAATTGGAAAAGGGGATAAAGAAAGGCTTTTGCCTTTAAATGACTATGTATGTGAAATTTTATCATGTTATATTTATGATTTTAGATACCCTAAATTAGATTTTAAAGATAATGATTACTTGTTTTTTAATAATCATTTAAATAAAATATCTAGTGAGTATTTTTATAAAATCCTAAAAGAAGCATGTATAAATGCAAATATCAAAAAGAAAGTGTCGCCTCATACTATTCGACATACATTTGCAACTCACTTGTATGAAAATGGTGCTGATTTACGTTCTATTCAAGAATTACTTGGGCATAGTGATATTTCAACAACCACTATTTATACTCATGTTTCAAATAATAAAATTATTGATGATTATAATAAATATCATTTAAGAGCAAAAATAAAAAAAGGAGATAGTATTCATGAAATTTAATAGAATTTTTCTCATTGTTTGTGATTCAATGGGAATTGGAAATGCAAAAGATGCAAAAAAATATAATGATTTTGGAGCAAATACCGTTGGTCATATTTGTTCAATATGTGATGGTTTAAATATACCAACATTGCAAAATTTAGGATTTGGTAATTTAGGTGATTTTAAAGGTGTTGCCAAAACACAAAACCCACAAGCTTATATTTTAAAATTAAATGAAGCATCGAATGGTAAGGATACAATGACTGGACATTGGGAAATGATGGGGCTTAAAACAGAAAAACCTTTTATTACATTTACAGATACCGGTTTTCCTAAAGAATTTATTGACCTATTTGAGAAAAAAACTGGTAGAAAATGTGTAGGAAATATTGCATGTAGTGGTACTAAAATTCTAGATATGTATGGAGAACATCAAATCAAAACGGGGGATTGGATAGTCTATACTTCTGCCGATTCTGTTTTTCAAATTGCTGCAAATGAAGATATTATCCCATTAGAAGAATTATATCATGCATGTCAAATTGCTAGAGAAATAGCTATGGATGATAAATGGAAGGTTGGTAGAGTTATCGCTAGACCATATATAGGAACAAAAGAAGGACATTTTACTCGTACATCTAATAGACATGATTATGCATTAGCCCCATTTTCTAAAACTGCGCTTGATTCTTTAAAAGATGCGGGATTAGATGTTATAGGTGTAGGTAAAATACCAGATATATTTGTTGATCAAGGGATTACAAGAAAAATTAAAACAGTAAGTAATGAAGATGGTATGAATAAAACTATTGAATTAGCAAGTGACAATTTTAATGGTTTAGCATTTATTAACTTAGTTGATTTCGATGCGGTCTATGGGCATAGAAGAAATGCTGCTGGTTATGGAAAAGCAATTGAAGAATTCGATGTACAATTAGGAAAATTAATAAACGAATTAAAAAATGATGATTTATTAATGGTTACTGCTGATCATGGAAATGATCCAACATATAGAGGAACAGATCATACACGTGAACAAGTACCACTTATAATTTATTCAAAACAATTTAATGAAATGAAAGTATTAAATGATGGTGATTCTTTTGGAATTATCGGTTCTACAATTTGCGATAACTTCAATGTTAAATATAATGGTATAGGTTCATCTATATTAGAATTATTAAAATAGGGATAGAAAAATGGAAAATAGAAAAATCATTCTTTATTCGTTATTTGCGGATTTATTAGGAGTTTTATTATTTATATTTGCAATTCAAATGCACAGTAATGTTATTTTATATTCATTTTATCTTATATCCATATTATTATTTATCGTTTCATTTCTAGCTTTATATAAAAATCTTAAAAGTAATAATAAACTTATATTCATATTTGTTATGTTTATTTCCGTAATACTTGTCATGTTATGCACATATTTTATTATTATCTAATACAAGTATATAAATAGTTAAAATAATAAAAAACTATTTATATATACTATAAAAGTTATATAATATACATTATGCGAAGTATTCTTAAACTGCTTTTAAAATTTTGATTTATAGGTAGGTTGCTTCTGCTACTGCATTATCATATGGACATCCTTTAGCACTAAGTGACCTATCTATTTTAAAAGTATCTAGTACTTCATCTATAATATTATTTTTAAATTCATTTTCTCTGTCTGTATGAAATATTTCAATTTTATTTAAATCATATTTTATTGTAGTTATTGCTTTTCTAACCAAATCAGCATCCTTATGTTTTCCTGCTGCATAGCCTACAATTTCCCTGTTATATAGATCTAACATTAAACATATGTAGTTCCATTTTCCTGCAACATTGACATAAGTTAAATCACTTACAATTACTTTCATTCTTTCTTCTTGATTGAAATTTCGTTTTAACTTGTTATCTATTTTATCGTTATTGCATGTCTGTTTATGCACTTTATATTGTTTGACTGTGTACGTATTTTCCTTCATGATACGTCTAATTCGTCGCTTACTGGCTATAATACCTTTTTTCTTTAATTCAACTTTGATTTTTCTAAATCCATAGTTATTACGACTATTTTTAAATATTTCTTTAATATGTTGTGTTAGTTTTTCTTCTTCTGCGTTATATTTTTTTGCAGGTTTATTTTTAGCGTAATATAAAGATGATCTTGAAATATTGAGTAATTTACACATCGCGCTGATTGGATATTTATACGAATTGGATAAAATAACATTTATTTTCGTCCCATAATCAGCGCTGCTTGCTTTAAAATATCATTTTCCTTTTTTAATCGTTGATTTTCTTTACGAAGCTTGATTAATTCATTTTCTTCAGGAGTTCTGTTATCTTCTGCTTTAAATGAACCTGAATTATTGTATTTATTGATCCATGATGATAAAGCTGATGGTGTTAACTCATACTCTCTTACAAGTTCAGCCCTTGGTTTTCCACTATTATACAATTCAACAATTTTCTTTTTTAATTCATCAGTGTAATTTCTTCTTTTTCTTGCCATTTTTGTTACCTCATTTCATTTTTATTTATTATAAACAGTTCTCTTTAGAATTGTCCAATAAAGTGTAACCTATCCAAAATTATTTCGTCATACTATAAGAGTAACCTTCAAAATTAATGTTATTTCAAAAGACTTTGTCGTGAAACTTTTTTGAAAAGAATGTATTTGAAAACATAGAGAAAAATAATGTAGAAAACATTGTAAGAATTGATAAAAATGTTGGAGATAATATTGAAGAAAATATTGAAAAAGAGGATGTATATTACGTTGATAAAATAAACATTGTTTTTGACACAATGAAAAGAATTGATATAAATGGATATAAGATGATAATGATAATTTTTAATCAGTATTTTTATGAAATGTATTTTGAATTGACAATAGTTGATGGACTTCATTTAAAAGAATATGAATTTAAGTAGAATAGTAAGAAGGATGTAAAACAAAAAGTTAAAAATTAGAAAAAGGTGCAAAAATAAAAAGGACAACTTAATGTCCTTTTTGCTAACGGCAATAATATATTCTACACTTCGAAATTTTGGATTGAGAATTTTTTTCTAATATAGTTTTTCTGTCATATTCGCGCTGTTTAAACTAGACGCAAATTTGATTTAATTAATTTTAAACGATAACTATCCTAGTGCTAAATACACTAGTTTTTTGCCATCAGCAAATTAATTTTACCACAAATTAGAAATTTTGAAAACAGGAAAATAAGCAAGTTGTTTTTATTTTCTTATTTTTAAAAAGTTTAAAACGTTTAAAAGATTGAAAAGAAAAAAAGTAATCACCAGCCTGGAAAGTTTGTGATTACTTTTCTATGTAATACGATAAACTAATCAGAGCAATCTTTTTACTCCTCTTATATTTTATTCTTTTATTTTAATTTTTCAATGAACGGGATTTTTATTCTTGAAATTAGTCCTAAAAGTTATATAATCTATACCCCCCACCAAATTGGCTAATATTTTTTGACTATTCATAACTTCTGTTTCGACGCCTTCTAGGCAAATTACATTACTTTGCTAATAGTTAAAATTTAAAAGGAGAATAAATGCAAAATGTAAATTATTCTCCTTCTATAAATAATAGATCTTAAAAATTATAATAGTATTTTTATTAAAATTTATTCATCCATTAGTTTTTTAGCATAATTGTATACTTTTTCACCATTCATCATTCCATAATCTTTCATATCAATAACATCTACTGGAAGTCCTGGATTGACTTTGGCAGCTTCTTCTTTAATTTTTCCTAAATTGAATCTAACTTGTGGGCCAAGTAAAACACAATCCACAGTTGAAAGTCTGTTAATTCCATCAGACATTGGAAGAGCAAAGATTTCTACTTCATCTCCTACTTTTTCTGCTGCTTGTTCCATTTTTGTTACTAATAAACTTGTCGACATTCCAGCCGAACAAACTAACATGATTTTTTTCATTTGAAATTCTCCTTTATCTTTTATCTACTATAATAAGTTTATATTTTTTTAGCAATTTAATCTACTCGAATTCAAATTTTGTAATTTGATTTCAAATATTATCATTTATAACAAAAACTATTAAATTTATTTTCATAAATAACTTACCCTGTTCGATTTCATACAAAATAATTTGTAAATTAACAACTTCAATTTGTACATTTTAATCTTATACTAAATGATTTCTATTTTTAACATCTAGAATGCCAAGCAGTAAAACAACAAGTATTATAGTAATATAAAAAATCATTTCAATGAGAGCAAATATATTTTATTTATTTGTATATAATGTTGTTAAAATAAAAAGCAATATTAAAAATAAATAGAGTAACTAAAAAATCGTGGGTATTTCTCAAGCTATAAATAATCCAGGGGCATTATACCGAACCGACTTTGTTGGACAAAAAATAATTAACTTAATGATAAGGCTTGATTCCTAATTTGGGCGCTCTAAATAATCGAGTGCTTTAGCGAAATTCGCTCTAAATTATTAGGGGGG